>ENA-UONT01000069-UONT01000069.1-human-gut-metagenome-genome-assembly--contig:-CS20-NODE-69-length-144932-cov-9.089483_pt1 | contig 144932 bp, 120 predicted proteins | sample MGYA00242459_ERZ724006 | MGnify/ENA metagenome assembly ERZ724006
TGCGGCCGAACTATTAAGAAAATATGGCCAATCTGTTAACGATATTTGTAAATATTTCGACATTTGCATTTTCAGGGGTGCAAAACCATTGTATTTTTCGAAACACCTCGCTATAATAGTTATCGGAGCAGGAAACGAGGCTCGTTCCCAACTCCTTAAGGACAGTCAATTAATTTTGACAGAAAGGCTTTAAAAATGAAAAAACACATGATTCACGCCCTCCGCACCCATGCAAAGCGCACACTTGCCGCAGCATTCGCCGCTGCGTTCGCGCTCGGTTCTGCCCTCACTCTTTCGGCTTGCAGCGGCAAGCCCGCAAAGCAGACAGGTTCGAATTCAACCCCCGTTCCGCAAACGGAAGTTCCGACAATCTCCGCAACGGCAACACCCGCTCCGGCAGAAACGGCCACTCCGTTCATCGACCCGACGGATCCGCCCGCAACACCCGTGCCCGTTGTCGGCGAATACACGAAACCCTGTCAAAAGGTCAAGGTTGATTTTCCGGCAACGGACTCAACCCGCGCTTTCAGCGTTACGTTCGACCTGCCGGAGGGCTGGACGGTCAGAAGTGACGAAGGTGTGTACACCGATTCGTCTTATTCCGATCTCGGTTTCTATTTGCTCGGGCGCAAGCTGCTCTATGATGAAAACGGAAATCTTGCCGGTGCGGCCGGATACGGCACATACGACCCGAACAATCATGCCGAAAACGTCACGTATGAAGTATATGGCTCTGTCGTTTCCGGACATGTTAAACTTGTCAACTTTGAAAATTTCCATTCAACAGTCGATAACTCAACAAACTGCATAAGCGCATATACCTCATCTCATCACGAATGCGCTCCTGCCATGTGGACTGTCGGAGAAGGTTTCCATGCCTTTGATAACCCTGCTGCCTGTGCATACACCGAGGAGAACCCTGTGTTTGTTGTTATTGAGCTTTCTCGGCTGTATGAGGACTCGGCAAGCCTTTCCAAGCGCGTTGCAGAGAGCATAAGGTTTGAATGACGGAAAAGGGAATTAACCGTAACCGATAACGAGCCTCCTTTCTTTTTCCGAATAAAACACCCCTGTCCGGGCAATGCCGAGCAGGGGTGTTTTGCCGTGCGGCATATATTTGAAAAAAAGCGTTTAAACCGTTGCCAAAAAAAGAAAAGTGTTGTAAAATTGGCATGAATGACGGAATGCGCAAAGCATTCATTAAATCACGGAGGAATTACTTCAATGAACCCGAAATTCAAGAACAATATCGGTATCATGGTTCCCGAAATCCTGATGCCCGCAAAGAATGTTGACCTTACCAAATGGGCATGCGTTGCGTGCGACCAGTACACTTCCCAGCCCGACTATTGGAACAAGTGCGAAGAGATCGTTGGCGATGCTCCGTCCACCCTGCGCCTTATGCTTCCGGAGATTTATCTTGAAAAGCCCGGCGAAACCGAAAAAATTGCCGCGATCCGCAAGGCAATGCACGACTATATCGACAACGGCATCCTTCAAAATCTTGGCGAAGGTTTCGTTTTCACGCGCCGCAGCGTCGGCGGCAACACCCGCAACGGACTTGTTGTTGCGCTGGATCTCGAGTGCTATGACTACTCCAAGGGTTCAACGACCCTTATCCGCGCAACCGAGGGCACGATCGTTGAGCGCATCCCGCCCCGCCTGAAGATTCGCGACGGCGCACTGCTTGAGCTGCCCCATATTCTTGTTCTTATCGATGATGAAAAGAAAACCGTTATCGAACCCCTTGCGGAAAAGCTTCAGAACACTGAAAAGCTCTACGATTTCGACCTTATGCAGAACGGCGGACACATTGAGGGCTGGTTCGTCAACAATGAAGGCATGATCGAGGACGTTATCTCCGCGCTGAACGCACTTGTTGACCCCAACAAGTACGGCACCGAAATGCCTCCCCTGCTGTTTGCAATGGGCGACGGCAACCACAGCTTTGCAACCGCAAAAGCAAATTGGGAAAAAGTCAAGGCCACCCTCACCCCCGAAGAGCAGGCGGATCACCCCGCACGCTTTGCGCTTGTTGAACTTGAAAACGTTCACGATGACGGCATCGTTTTCGAACCCATCCACAGGGTCGTTTTCAACGTTCATGTTCCCGCATTCCTTGAAGCACTGAAGGCGAAGCTTGCGGAGCAGAACAACGGAGAATGCGAAATCAACTTCTATGACTGCGAATGCTGCATGGAAAAGGCGGAGAAGGCCGCTCCCAAGGGCGCGCACGTTATTCCCGTCATTACCGAAAACGGCAAAGGACTTATTGTTGTTGCAAAACCCAATGCACAGCTTGAAGTCGGCACGCTTCAAAACGCTCTTGACGTTGTTCTCAAAGCAACCGAAGGCGCGACTATCGACTATATCCACGGCGCAGACGTTGTGAACGACCTCGGCAGCAAACACGGCAACATCGGCTTCCTGCTTCCCCCCATGGAAAAGAGCGCATTCTTCCGCACCGTTGTTTTTGACGGCGCACTGCCCCGCAAGACTTTCTCAATGGGCGAAGCACATGAAAAGAGGTATTACCTCGAATGCAGGAAGATCTGCAAGTAAAACCTGCGTTTTGAGTTAAATGCTCGAGTTTCGGAGCCTGCAAACGGCTGAACCGAAAACCGATTCATATTGGACCCGATTTACGGAGCGTTTTGTGAGGCGCTGCTTCACGGAATGCTCCGTTTGCAGGTTTTCTTCGCATTAATTAAAAACACTTTCTGCCAAATATTTCGTCAAAGGCAAGGTAACAAACAATGCTTGAAACAACATTTCATTCGCTTACGGCCGTGCTTATCGTGATGTTCATGGTCGCCGTGGGCTGGCTTTTCGGCAAACTCGGCTATCTGCGCCGCGAACACAAAAAGCTTATGACCAAGCTTATTATTTCTGCGGGTATGCCTTCCCTTGTTGTGAACACCGTGTTCGGAAAAATCGACCTTGACGCGCTGCAAAACCCCGCACTGCTGTTTCTTTTGCCTGCGCTGAGCATGATTATAACTCTTCTGCTCGGCTTTATTTTCGCAAAGCTGCTGAAACCCGAGGCAAAACGGCGCGGCGGGTTTATCGCAATGTGTGCTTTTTCGAATTCCGTTTTTGTCGGACTGCCGATGAACACCGGGCTTTTCGGCGATGAAGCCGTGCCGTACGTGATGTGCTTCTACATTGTCAACACAACCCTTTTTTGGACGATCGGGAATTATCTCATCTCTCGCTCCGGCGAAGGTGAAAAACGCGGCGGATTTTTGCACAATCTTAAAAAAATCGTTTCCCCACCCCTGGTTGCGCTTGCTGTTTGCCTTCCGCTTGCGGCACTCGGCGTCAAAATGCCGCAGCCTGTTGTTAAGCTCTCCGGCTATATGGGCAATATCGTAACGCCGCTCGCGCTGTTTTATATCGGATATGCACTGTATGAATACGGGTTTAAAAGCCTTAAGCCCGACCGCTGCATGCTTGCTGTCATGGGAATGCGCTTTATCGCCGCGCCGCTCATCATGCTTGTGCTCTGCAAACTTTTCGGTCTGAGCGGAATGCCGAGCGGGGTTCTTGTTATCGAATCCGCCATGCCCGTTATGACGCAGGCCGTTGTTGTTGCGGCGGCAAACGATGCGGATGAATCATTCGTTGCTGCCGGAATGAGCCTTACGACTCTCGGCTGTTTCATCTTTGTCCCTCTTCTGATGCTGCTTATGGATGCCGTCGGTTTGGTTTAAAAGCATTTCCCCGCCGACGAGACACCAATGCCGCGGGACAGTATTTTTGTTTTGTGAACGGCATTTAATAAAAATGCTTTGCAATATATTATTTATGATGTTAAAATACAATCACTAAAGGAAGTTTGGAGGTATTGTTTGCCCACCGACAATTCGGCACTTAACAACGTATTATGAAAACAAAAAAAACAAGCACTGAAAAAAGCGCAAAGAACAGCGGTTTTCGCAGCCTGCTGCCCTGCGCAAAGGGGTATCGGCTTCCCTCGTTTCTGACACCGATATTCATCGTTCTTGAAGTTACGATGGAAGTTTTTATCCCACTCCTTATGGCGGCAATAGTTGACGGCGGGCTTTACGGCTCGCCTGATTTCACCCTTCGGAAGTATTTTTCGGCAGAGCTTATCGCCGACAAAACCCGATTCGTGATCATTCTCGGCGGCATAATGGTGCTTGCGGCAATGCTGTCGCTTGCATTCGGTATGCTTGCCGCACGTACGGCTGCGGTTGCAAGCATGGGTTTTGCAAAGAACCTGCGCCGAAAAGTTTTTGAAAAGATTCTGTCTTTCTCTTTCAAAAACACGGACAGATTCTCAACACCCTCCCTCGTTATGCGTACAACGGCGGATATCAACAACGTTCAGAATCTTTATCAGCAGATGATACGCATATTTGTGCGCGCTCCGGTCATGATGGTGCTTGCGGCCGTTATGGCTCTGCGCGTAAATGCGGAGCTTTCGGTCATTTACCTTGTTGCGCTGCCCATTATGTTCTGCACACTCATTTCAATGGGAATGATCGGCAAGCCGCGTTTCCGCATCATGTTAAAAAAATATGATAAGATGAACGCTTCCGTTCAGGAAAATCTTGTCGCCGCACGCGTTGTGAAATCTTTTGCACGCGAAGATTATGAAAAGAAAAAATTTGCCGCTTCAGCTGATGACCTTAAAAAGGCTCAGATTTACGCACAGAAGCTTTTCTCCCTCCTGCCTGCGATTCAAATGGGTATTATGTGGACCTGCGCCGTCATTCTGATGCTGATGGGCGGCAATCAGGTGTTTGCGGGAACGCTTACGAAGGGCGAACTTGTCAGCATGTTGACCTACACCAACCAGGTTGTAGGTTCCGTTTCAATGGTTGCAATGATCATCATGATGCTCACCATGACGCGCGAATCCGTGACGCGCATCAACGAGGTGCTTGACGAAGTTCCCGACATTACGGATAACGGCAGCACGTTCAAAGTTGAAAACGGTGAGATTGAATTCCGCCATGTTGATTTCAGCTATTCCGGAAAAAGCGACAACCTCACGCTTTCTGATATCAACCTGCACATTCGCGCCGGTGAGACCATCGGCGTTGTGGGCGGCACCGGTGACGGAAAATCGACTCTGATGCAGCTCATTCCGCGTTTTTACGATGCACTTTCGGGCGAAGTGCTTGTCGGCGGAAGGAATGTTAAGGATTATTCACTGTACGAACTGCGCGAAAGCGTATCAATGGTGCTTCAAAAGAACATGCTTTTTTCCGGCACGATTCGCGACAATCTCCGTTGGGGAAACAAGGACGCAACGGACGAGCAGATTGAGCATGCCTGTCGCCTTGCATGTGCGCACGATTTCGTTATGAGCTTCCCCGACGGATACGACACGGATCTCGGACAGGGCGGTGTTAATGTTTCCGGCGGACAGAAGCAAAGGCTTTGCATTGCCCGCGCGCTGCTCAAAAATCCGAAGATCCTGATCCTTGACGACTCCACAAGCGCAGTCGATTCACGCACCGATGAAAGCATCCGCGCCGCATTCCGCGAAAGTCTGCCCGGAACAACAAAGCTCATCATTGCCCAGCGCATAGCCTCCATAATGTATTCCGACAGGATAATCGTTATGGATAAGGGACGCATTTCCGATGTCGGCACTCACGATGAGCTTATGCAGCGCAGCGAAATCTACCGCGAAGTTTACTTGTCTCAAAACAAGGAACTTCCGCAGGAAGGCGGAACGGTCTCCGGCGTAAACAGCAGCTCTGACATAAAAGGAAAGGAGGCGGTCACTAATGCCTAAAATGCCCGGAGGAAGAGACAACCCCGCTGCACGTTTTGCAGGCAGCGGCCGCCCCGCAAACCCGCTCAAAACAATGAGCAGGCTGCTTAAGTACTACGGCAAATGCCGCTGGATGTTCACTGTTGCGGTTATTATGATCGCAGTCTATTCCCTTGCAACAATTGCCGCAAGCTACATGATGAAACCCCTTGTTGCCGTGTTGGAAGAGGCAGGCATCACGCCCGATGCGGCACAGGCAAAATACCTTGCTCTGCTTATCGGCATGGCGGGGCTGTATGTGCTCAGTGTTCTCACCAACTATTGTTTAAACTATCTTATGCTCAAATGCTCCGCAACGGTGCTTTGCGACCTGCGCAAGGATATGTTTGACAAGATGCAGAGTCTTCCCATAAGCTATTTTGACACGCATACGCACGGCGAGCTTATGAGTTACTATACAAACGATATTGACGCGATCCGCGAGCTTCTGCACCAGAGCATCACGCAGCTGATAATCTCCTGCATATCCCTCGTCGGCATCGTTGCAATGATGCTCATTCTTTCCGTTTCGCTGTTTGCAATCGTTGTTGTTATGGGGTTTGTTGTGTTTTTTACAGTCAAATTCATCGGCAAAAAGAGCGGAAAGAACTTTGCCCGTCAGCAAAAAGCCGTTGCATCCGTGAACGGATACATTGAAGAGATGATGGCGGGGCAGAAGGTCGTTAAGGCCTTTAACCATGAGGAAGAATCCATGAAGGCATTTGATGTGCTGAATATTGAATTCTGTTCGGCAGCAACAAAGGCAAATACCTATGCCAATATCATGGGGCCGATAATGAACAACCTGTCGCATATTTTCTATTCGATAACGACCACCCTCGGTGTTCTCGGTCTTGTGACTTCCGGCAGCGTGCTTATTGCTTTTTTGCAGTACATACGGCAGTTTGCGGAGCGCATATCGCAGATTTCGCAGCAGTTCAATTTCGTTCTGCTTGCGCTTGCGGGCGCGGAGCGCGTGTTTAAGCTTATGGATGTTCCGCCCGAAATCGATGACGGCGATGTTACCCTCGGCTTGAACGCACACGGTGAAAAAGTCTGGCGCGTTCCCAACGGAACCGAGTCGGGAGCAAACAATTCCGTGACTGAAATTCCGCTTGCGGGCATGGTTGAGCTGCACGATGTTACCTTCAGCTATGACGGCAAGGTGAACGTTTTGAATGATGTTTCCCTCTATGCAAAGCGCGGACAGAAGATCGCGTTTGTCGGCTCCACCGGTGCCGGCAAAACGACGATAACCAACCTTATCAACAGGTTCTATGATGTTAACGAGGGTGAAATCACCTATGACGGAATCGATGTTCGCCGCATCAAAAAACGCGACCTTCGCGGAACACTCGGCATGGTTTTGCAGGATACGCATCTGTTCACCGGCACGGTTATGGAAAACATTCGTTACGGCAAGCTGGATGCAACGGATGAAGAATGTATTCAGGCGGCAAAGATCGCAAATGCGCATTACTTCATCTCTCACCTGCCGAACGGCTATGATACGATGCTCACTTCGGACGGCGCAAACCTGTCACAAGGTCAGCGTCAGCTTATCGCAATTGCACGAGCCGCCGTTACCAATCCCGAGGTGCTCATTCTTGATGAGGCGACAAGCTCGATCGACACAAGAACCGAACTGCTCATCGAACGCGGCATGGACAGCCTTATGGAAGGAAGAACGGTGTTTGTTATTGCACACCGACTCTCCACCGTTCGCAATTCAAATGCCATTATGGTGCTTGAAAAAGGCCGTATCATTGAGCGCGGCGACCATGAAGAGCTGCTCCGCCGCAAGGGCCGATATTACGAGCTGTACACAGGTATGTTTGAATTGAGCTGATTACTGCGTCGAAATTCGAACAGCTCCGTGTATTCAATGTATTTCGATTGATGCATTACACGCACGGAACGCAAATTAAAGGGAACCGTCGAAACAAATCGGCACGGTTCCCTTTTTGATGCTGTGTTGATTCAATTATTCCGAATGCGCATTGAAATTCGATGTATTAAAACCCGGTGCGGGATGATTAATCCATGCGAAGCCGCCGGTCATTCGTCGATTCGCGGTTCGTCCGTCTTCGGCCTTTCCGGTTTCGGGGAAAGATAATGCGGGCGATAGCGATAAAGCGTGCAGGTCATGCCTCCGTTTGAGAGCTTGCGTCTTTTATCCGCTCTTGCGCCGTATATGCGTTCAAAATCCGGATGTGACGCAATGATGTTCACGCTCCAGCCGTCAAGCCGCGAAAAAATGCCGTGCATTTGACGATACAGCTCTTCCGCACTCTGTTTTTCAAGCAATCGCTCACCGTACGGCGGGTTGCAGACGATCACGCCGCCCGTACGCGTTTCACGGAGCTTTTGAACGGGTTCAACGCGCCAATCGAGCATGACCCCCGCTTTTTTTGCATGTTTTTTGCAGAGTTCAATCGAATGCGGGTCTATATCCCTTCCGGATATATCCACTGTGTCACGGCGAACACTGTCCCTCGCCTGCTCCCGCGCCGCAGCGAATGCGTTGTTCTGCAAAAAATGCCAGTCCTCAGCCGCAAACTCCCGATTAATTCCCGGCGCGATATTGTTTGCGATCATTGCGGCTTCAATCGGCATTGTGCCCGAACCGCACATCGGGTCTATGAGCGGACGTGTTTGCCTGTAACCCGAAAGCATCACTATTGCGGCACCGAGCGTTTCCGATATCGGTGCAGGCACATTGTATGTTCTGTATCCCCTTCGGGACAGTCCCGCGCCGCAGCAATCAAGAGCAACGGTGACTTCATCGCGCAGAATCCCGATTTCGATTATTATGCGTCTGCCGTTTTCCGGCAGAATTTTAAGTCCGTATTCACGCGAAAGCGAATCCACAATCGCTTTTTTCGCAATGCTTTGACAGTCGGAAACCGAAAAAAGTCTGCTTTTTGCAGATTTGCCGTTCACATGGATAAAACTTGTGCGCAGCAGGTAATCCTTCCAGCGAATGCGGCGCACGCCCTCGTACAGTTCATCAAAAGTTACGGCGCGGAACGAAGCAAGCTTCATCAGCACGCGTTCCGCAGTTCTGAGCCAAAGACAGGCACGCGCCATTGCAAAATGGTCTCCCGCAAAATCAACTCTTGCATCGCTGACGCGAAGCACCTCAATTCCAAGATCGCGCAATTCGCCCGCAACGACGGACTCAAGCCCGATTTTGCACGTTGCAAAATAAGTATCAGTCATACATATATCTCCGTTTATGTTGCTGCCGTAAACCGCCGGCGCACTGTCATTCCGCATCCGGTGCGCCGCCGTTGTTTTCGGACCCGCTTTCGGATTTGTTCACAGAATCATCTTTTGCTTCTTTATCAGACTTTCTTCCCGAATTTGTCCGTTTTTTTGAAGCGAGATCCGCCTTGTTTGAGCCGGCGTCGGCGTTTTTGCGGGAAGACGGCTTGGTTTTTCCGGCCTTTTTCCGTTCGGCTGCTGCTTTTTCCTCTGCATGAAGCTTTTTGAATGTTTCTTCAAAGCTGTCTTCAAGTTTGCACATTTCTTCCGGCTCGAACATTCCGTATACGCATAGATCGCTTTGAAGCTTCTCCGCCGCATTTTCCAACCTGCGCAGAGTTATATCATAATCCTTTATAAGTTTTTTTGCATTAACAGCTCTTTTGCTGTTCATAAAGCGGCATGTATAATCAATCGCCGCTGCATATGCAGGAACCTGCGAATTGGATAATGCCAACCCCAAATCATTGTACAGTTCCGCAGCCGCTTCAACAATATTTTCGGCTTCCTGCCTGATTTTTTTGCTGCAATTGCAGAGCTTTTGCTGCAAGAGTGCATTCAGCCGCCCGAACGGTGCCTGCAAATGCGGACAATCATCCTCTTTTTCTTCGTCATCCGTTTTGTCGGGTTGATTTTCGGTTGAGAACAGTTCACCCGTTAAGAGTTTTCCCTTATCAAAAATCGTGAACCTTGTCATATTCTCTTTATCGCGGAAAGTCATGATTGCAAACCTGCGAACGCTGTCGTCACAACTCGGATCCAAAAGAATCTTGTAAAGCTCATGCATCGCCGACCGACGGTCACGCTCGTACAAAAGCATCAATCCGCCGATACGGAAGGGCGGAGGAGTTTTTTCTGCGCAATACCGTACGCACTCTTCAATCTCCTCTTGGGTAAGCTCCGGTTCGCTTTCGGTCAACATCCTGCCCGCATCTTCATTTCCGAGTTCGTTCGAAAGCACGGTCATGCAGCGGAACAGTTCGCCGCTCGGAACATCATAGGGTATGCTGACGTTTCTCAGAATGCCGTCCTCCTGCGTTTTTATGCACAGTTTGCGATAATAAACAGCAACACTGTCACTCGGATCTATTCGCAGCTGTTTTTCAAAGAGAGTTCTGGCAAGAGCATAATCCCCGCTGAGGTAGGCTGACAGAGCATAGTTATGGATTACCAATTGATCGTACGGGTGCTCCGAATAGACCCTTTTAACGAGAGTCATCGCGGCGGAAGCATTTTGAATCTCCAGCATCACGGCGGATGCCCGCATCAGCTCTTCTTCATCCAACCCTTTCATTTTAAGGATGTTGTCTGCACACTCGGCTGCTTTGCGCGGCCTGTGAGCTCCGCTGTACAAAAGCGCAGCATAGCACCGAATCGTTAATCTCGATTTCCATTTTTCGGGAGCGGCCTCGTATTTTTTGATACCTTTTTTAAAATGCATCACAGCATAGCAGCTCAAAAGATACTTTTCGAACAGTTCATAGGAATCCGGGAATTTTTCAATTGCATCGCTGAGAAGTCCGTATGCCATATCGCCGTTCACGCGATCCTCCTCTGCTTCAATGCGTTTCAGTGTTTCTTCAAGCTCAACCTCACTGCTGTCGCGAACGGCAGGAACGGATTCCCTTGACTCGTTCAAAGCACAATTCGCCTCACATATATCAAGAGCCTCGTAAACAGCAATCAAGTCCTCATCAGTGTAGCTGTCCTGAACGTTTATCAGGAACTGCCTGTACGCTTTGCGCGCCGCAACATATTCGCCGAGTCCAAGGTAGCTGTAGCCTGCAATCATGAAAGCATCCTGAACATATTCATGACCGGAATTCAGGACGCACGAGGAATAAGCAAGCGACTCGGTGAACCTGTTCATCTCGTTGTATGTTCCCGCGATTGCAAGCATAACTTCCTCGTTTTCGGGTTCAATTGTTTCCGCACGCCGCATCAGCGAAAGAGCGCCGATATGATCGCCCGCATCGAGTTTGTCCGCCGCAAGCTTCATAACAAGCTCAACATTGCCGCTGATATCAATAACGTTGTCAGGTTTCTTTTTTGTGCTTCTCATGCTGCATATCCTCCACCCGGTTTTAAGCAGACGCCGAGTTGAAGCCGTTTCATTAAAGTCAAGCCGTTCGGCGAGTTTCCGATTTTTGTTGATTTCGGTTGTGTTCCGTTTTTGAGATCACTCATTTCCGCAGTCGTTTATCGCTTCGGCAAGATCTGCGGAAATCTCATCCGAATCGTTTCCGCCCGTCTGTGCCTCTTCAAGCAGAGCGCGGAGTTCATCCTCGTTAAAAACGTATTTCGTTTGGCAGAAAGAACACACAAGCTCCGCTTTGCCGTCGTTTTCAATAATATCTTTCAGTTCGTTTTCGCCGAGCGACATAATGACGCGCTCAAGCCTTTCCCTGCTGCAATCGCAGCGGTATGCAGGGCAGAGAGTGTCGGTAATTTCAAACTCCATGCCTTCGAAAAGGGCGTTAAGCGCGCTTTCGAGGGTCTCTCCGTCATCCATATGCTGTGACAGCTTTGCAATTTTGCCCGTCAGCTGTTCAAGCCGAATAATATCGCTCTCCGGACAATCGGGCAGCGGCGCAATAATCAGCCCGGCAGCGGAGCGCACGGTCCCCTGCTGCGGCTCAACCCTTACGCCGAGATAAACCAGCGACGGCTGCTGTTCGCTTGTGTAAAAATAGTTTGCGAAATCATCTGCAATTTCGCCGTCAATAAGCTCGCACCTGCCGACATACGGCTCCCGCAGCGACAAATCGCGAATAACGCGCAGCTCACCGCTGCCGCCGACAGCACCCGAAACATCCAGCTTTCCGAACTCGTTAAGCGGCAGTTCAACCTCCGGATTGGTGATGCACCCCTTAACGATTCCGCCCATATGCCCGACAACCGTTATGTTGCCCGCAGGCCCTCCGCCCGCAATTGTCGCCGTTATGCTGTCCGTTTCGCTTTTCAGCTGCGCACTCATCATGGAAACGGCGAGCAGCATTCTTCCGAGAGCGGCGGTGCAAACGCGGCTTGTGCCGTGAATCAGTCTTGCGGTTTCAACTATTTCGCGTCCCGAAACGGCGATCACGTTCACTGTGCGGTTAAAAAGCAGACCGCGAATGATGTTGTCGCGTTCCGAGCAGATGTTTTCGATGCAGTCGGAGGAAGCATCGCTTTCGTTCATCTTATTTTCAATTTCGTTATTCATAATGTTTTCCTTTCGCTAAAGGTCATTTGAGCAGGCCGCAAAGGTTATTTGCCTACTCTGCCGGGCTTTCTTGCCGTGAATTGCAGCCGTTCGCTTTCATCACGCGGCGGTTCCGTTGTGAATGCCGAAAAAACCCCGATATTTTCAAAGCCGATATTTTTAAGCCACGAAACAAGCTCCCTTTCGGAATGAGCACGTTGAATATGCTTTTCGGAAAATCGGGAATAGAGCGGTTCGCCGTGCGCGTCGTTTGCCGACTTCACAAAAAACTCCAGCTCCATTTCCACAAGCTTGCTCTCCGCATCATAGCAGTTTTGCCAGAAGTATGCAACGTCCGTTCTGCTGTCGCAATAGCCGTTTTGCCCGAGAATGTGCTGCAATTTATATCTTGACGAAACATCAAACAGCAAAATGCCGCCCGGCCTGAGCCCGTTGAATGCCGTCAGAAGGAATTTTTCAACATCCTCGCGGCTTGTAAGGTAATTCACGCAGTCACATGCCGCAATGATGCAGTCAACGGGGCGATGCAATTCAATGCGGCGCATATCCATGCATATAAATTTTGTTTTTTGCCCGCACCGGCGGGATTTTTCAGCGGCAACTTCGAGCATGTCCCTTGAAATATCCGAACCGGTGACATCGTACCCGGCTTTGTTGAGCCGAAGAGTCAATGCGCCTGTTCCGCAGCCGCACTCAAAAATTCTCGCTCCTTTCGGAAAGTCGGTCGGCAGCAGCGATATTATATAATTAGCCCATGCATCATAATCCGTATTGTCCATGAAAATGTCATAGACCTCCGCAAATTTTGCATTATATTGTTCCATTGCCGACACCTCCCGAATTAATCAGCGAACACAAAATAATTATAAACCAATATAGCGGATTTTGCAACATCGCGAAACTGTGGAATGCACCGTTTATCGGTTAAAAGCTGTTTGCCGCAAGACATGTTCCTGCAAAAGGCAAGTATTCGACAGTTCTGAGAAAGCGACAGAAAAAGCTGTTTTCCGCAGGTATAAACCGCAGTCCTCCCGCGTGCGTTTCGGAATCAAAATTGCAGAATCCGCAGATACTATCATGCAGCAGGCGGCGGAACAGCCGCCGAACCGCTCAAACGCGGTAAAGAATCACGGTATCGAAATACCGCATGATGCAGGAGGAATCCGAAATGACAGAAACAAACACTTCAGGAATAATCACTGCTGCGGCAGACATTATTGCGGGGGCATTCAACGCACTTCCGAAGCGGGTCTGTAATCAGCACAAATTTTCCGACTATGCCGACTATCTGCGTGAAAACCTGCCTGCACAAGCGGAGTTGGACTTGCAGCGTGAAAAACCGCTGAACCCTGCACCGCTCGTTTCCGTTGCAATTGCCTGTTCGGGAGCAAGCCGTGCGGCCGTTCACTCAACACTCGAAGCACTCGGCAAACAAACCTATGCAAATTTTGAAGTTTGCGTGGTTTCGGAGCTTGCGCAGGCAGGGCTTACGGATTATGAAGGCATTCCGAAATTCAGGCTTGTGCTTTTTAACGGCACAGCGCACGAACAGCTGAAAGCCGCCGAGAAGATGCTTAGCGGTGCATACTTTTTGCAGCTGCTGCCCGGAGATTTGCCCGCACCGGACGCGCTTCACATGCTTGTTCTGCAAACTCATGCAAATCCCGAAGCGGAGGTTGTTTTTGCCGATGAGGACTCCGTGATTGACGGCATTCGGCAAAACCCGATTTTTAAGCCCGACTACGGGCGCGACACGTTGCGTTCCTTCAACAGCATCGGGCGGCCCATGCTTGTTTCCAAACGTGTACATACGGCTGTCGGCGGGTTTCGCGGCAGCACACCGGCCGAGCTTTGGGCTTACTGCATTGACTGTGCTTCGGCTGCCAAGCAGGTCATTCACATTGCAAGAATCGGGCTGACCGTTATCCGCGACTGCGACGGCAGCGAAATTCCCTGCACCGATATACTGAAGCGTGAACTCAATTCCCTTTATCCCGGCGACTGTTCGGGAAAGAAAAACCGCACAAACGGCTGCTGCTTTGAGGGCAGCGTTTTGGGTACACTTCGTATGCGTTACCCGAGAAAACGCGAACCCTCCGTTGGCATTGTTATCGCCGGTGCGGACGGAGTTGAAAACCTTCAGCGATGCATTGACTCGGCGGAGATGCAGTCAACGGTTGATTGCAGACGAATTATCATTGCGGACGACGGCAGCGGAGATGAGCGAATGCGCCGCTATCTTCTGGCACTCAAAAAGAACAGGGCGGCAGAGATCGTTCACGTCAATGCGGAACAGCCGCTGCCCGAAACGCTGAATGCATGTGCATGCAAAGCCGCCGCGGATTTGCTGCTGTTTTTAAACGGAAACATTGAAATTCTCTCCCCTGCATTCCTTCGCGAATTCACCGAACTTGCGCTTCGGCACGGCGCAGGTGCGATTGGCGGCAAAATCGTGAACGAAAGCGGAAACATCCTTTCCGCCGGCACCGTTATCGGCCTTAACGGCTGGGCAGAAAGCCCTTATTCCGGCGAAAAGGATGATTTTGAAGACTTTTTAAAATGCAGTTTTCTGCACGTTCAGCGCAATGTAACCGCCGTCAGCGGCGCATTTATGGCAGTCAGCGGCGAAAACTTTTTCAGTTTCGGCATGTTTGACGAAACACTGTCCGGAGTGGGATGGGACACGGAGTTCTGTGTTCGGCTCATGCGAAAAGGTCTTGCAAACTGCTTCACTCCGTTTGCAAAGGCGCGGTTATCGGGCGGACTTCCGAATGATTATGCCAATGCAGGCAAAGCCAATCTTTTGCGCTGTTATGATGTATACCGCGAAACACTGCTTTGCGGCGACAGGTATTTCAACCCAAACTTTGATTATGCAAACCCCGTTCCGACTCTCGCCGCGGTTCCGTACCCGCCGATAAAGCTGAATCCGCTTTATTCCGGCTGAGCTTCACCCGCAATCGACCTAAAACGCATCAGTTTTCGCCGTCATCCGCATTTATCAAAGCTTCCGCAAGGGTTTTATATTCCCCGGTGGGATCGGTTTCGGGAAGGGTTTCAACCTTTTTGAGGGTTCTGCAAATTTGCCTTGTGCGAACACCCACAAGCGTTTCAAGGTCATTATGCGCCTTTTCAAGCGATTTCTGCGTTGCTCTGAGCACATCGTCAAACTTTCCGAACTCTCTTTTTATCTGAGAGAGCAAATCCCAGACCTCGCTGCTGCGTTTTTGTATTGCAAGTGTTCGGAAACCCATTTGCAGGCTGTTAAGCAGTGCCGCCATGGTTGAAGGACCGGAAAGGTTAACGCGGAAACGCATTTGCAGCTCTTCGATAAGCCCGAGCCGCACCGCTTCGGCATAAAGCCCCTCCGTGGGCAGGAACATGATCGCAAAATCCGTTGTGCGCGGGGGATTTATGTATTTTTCCTTTATATCCTTCGCGCATTTCAGAAGAACTTCACGCAGGTTTTTCTGCGCAGCGGCAACATCCTCGCCCGAATCATACGCATCGCAGAGTTTGGAATAAATATCCGCAGGGAATTTGCTGTCAACGGGAAGGTAAACCGCTTCTCCGCCGTCATTCGGAAGTTTTATTGCAAATTCAACGCGCTCATTATTCTGTTTTCCGGCGTCAAAATTACATTCGTACTGTTCCGGCGCAAGAACTTCGCCGAGAATTGCGCCGAGCTGAATTTCGCCGAGCGTGCCGCGTGTTTTGACATTTGAAAGAACCTTTTTAAGATCACCCACTCCGCTTGCAAGCGTCTGCATTTCTCCGAGCCCCTGATAGACCTGTTTAAGACGTTCATCAACAAGCTTGAAGTTTTCGGAGATTTGCTTCGTGAGCGTCTCCTGCAATTTTTCGTCAACAACACCGCGAATTGCATCAAGCTGCTTTTCGTTGCGTTCCGTCATGAGCTTCACGCTCGCATCCATTGCCGCCAGTTTTTCCGTGCAGACCGTTTCAAAATGCTTATTGCGCGTTTCCGCCTGCTCCGCCTGTGTTTTCAGCAGAGTATTCTGAGCAGCAAGTCTGTCCGAAATCTGTTTTTCGAAGGAATCCTGCCCTGCGGCAAGCCTGTCGGAAAGCGTCCTCTGTTCGGAAGAGAGCCTTTCGGAAAGCGCGTTTTGTTCGGTATTCAGTTTTTCCGAAAACGCTTTCTGTTCTGCGGAGATTCTTTCTGCCGCCGCTGTCTGTGCCTCCGCAAGGCGGGAAGCGGTTTCGCGCATCGAAGAAGAAATGCTTTCATTTAAAGCATTTTTAAATCGTTCATAATCATTCTTTGTTTGTTCGTTGTATCGATAAAGTGCGTCCGAAAGCTCCTTCAGCCTGTCCTGAAGTCTGCGTTCAAGCTCCGCCGATGCATTGCCGACGGAGGAGTTCATTGCGGCACCGACCGTATTTTCCAATTTGCGCTCAAGCTCTGCGCGTTCGCGTTTTTTTGCATTCAGCTGCCCAAATAAAACAACAGCCGAAACGATTCCCGCCAACAGGCTGAAAACCGTAATGATGAGCAGGGTAATGAATTGAGTGTTCGGCATACCTTATTCTCCTTTATTTTCCTCTGTTTTGAATTGTTGTCCGCCGCACGGTTCGGTTCACCGATGCCGTTTATCGGCAAATTATTAAACCCGCAGCTCAACAGGCAACCCGTTCTGAGCCGCCCGCCGGCGCGGGTTATATAAACAGTCACTTGTTTAAGCTGAAGAGGTGCAGTTGAATGAATCGACCGCTCAGCCTTGGTTTTTAATCAGCCTTATCAGTCTTCATCGTCCTCCTGTGCGCGTCTGCGCGGTGCTTTTTTTGCGTTTCCGCCGTTCTTGCGCTTGTAAATTTCAACAGCGGCAAGGGCAATGATCGCGATAAGCGCAACTGCCGCAATAATGATAAGAATACTGTACCATACTTTCAGCGCACTTCCCGTTTTTGTGAGCATTCCGTCCAGCTTGCTGCCGATATTCGGATCGTCAACGACCGTGACCCCGCCCGTTGCCGGGGGTTCGTTCGGAACGGTGCCTTCGGCATCGATATATTTTGCGGTCAGATGCGCCTCAAACATGTGCGTGTTGCCCGAAGCGTCAAGAGCCGTCAGGAAGAACACAAGATCTCTTTCTCCGCCGACGTTAAGATCGATATTGAATGACTGTGCGCCGGAGTTGGGTTCAAGAACGGCAATCTTGTGGATTTCATAATCCAGTTCTTTTTCGGTCAGGACAACATCGGTGTAGGGAGTGCTTCCCGTGTTTGTGACGGTGAAAGTCAGCCCAATGATATTCTCTCGATTGAGTTGAGTGCGAGCTTCCGCGCGGAACTCAAGGCCGAGAGTTGTCGGATCGATGTAAGGGCGAACAGTGTAGCTCTTTGTGTTGTCCTTAAACACAATGCCGGACGAATAAACGCCGGTGATGTTGAACACAACATAGCGAACGGCTTCGGGGTTTCTGACGAAATATTTAATGGTTTTCGACTCACCGATTGCAAGGCTGAAACCGCTTTGAACAACGGTTCCGAGATCGTCCGTAACGGTGAGCGAATTCAGGCTCTGGTTGCCGTTGTTGGTCAGATACAGTGTAAATTCAACGCCCTCCGGTGTGGGTGTGCCGATTTCGACCGTTTTAGTGAGCTGCGCATTTATAAGGCCGATGGTAAGCCCCGAAAGCGTTACCGACAGGGCATTTGTTGAACCCTCGGGAACAAACGATACAGTCGGTTTGCTCGTTACGGTTGATGTGCGCATTGTGTATTCATAAGTGAATACGCGGCTCTCTCCCGGGGCAAGGCTGAATGCGGGAAGCATTGCCTGTGTACCGGCAACATTCTTATCAACAAGGATAATGCTGTTGAGCTTTTTAGCGCCCGTGTTTATCATTGTATATGTCAATTTGACAATATCGCCCGCCGAAGCAATCGATTTGTCAACGCTGCGCGAAAGCTTAAGATAAGCCGTATCCGCACGGGAAATGACAAGAGTCAACTCACGCGAACCTGCGGTTTGGGTTGCCGTATCAAACCATGCAATTGTAAAGCGCAGTGTTTCGCCGATTTGTTCCTGGGCAACGTTCATCGTGCCGGTAAATGTGCGCGATTCCCCCGCGGGAACATCGGAAGTGTTGAAAGAAACGCCGTATGTGTTGACTATTGAAACATTTGTGTACACACCGCCGCCGGGCTGAGTTGACGGCTCGGGGCCGGATGTCGGCTCGGATGTCGGAGTCGGAGTGGGATCCGACGGTTCCTTTATCAGGGAACCTGTTGCGGTATCATCCAGCCCCTGTCCCGCAGCACCGCCCGGGTTGCGAAGCGTGATGCTTACGGTGACCTGTCCGGGACCGGACAAAAATGCGGGGTTTGCCGAAATGCTTGCCGCGTCCGTTCCGTTTTTTGCGGGCAGAACGGTGATTTCGGCGGAATTGCCATGAACAGTCTGCGCATTTGCGGCGAACCCCGTTGAAACGGGAAGAACAGCCGCAAAAGCGATCAGTGCAGCGAACAAAGCGGTAAATATTGAAAATTTCCTTCGAGTCAATGCTTTCTCCTTATCCCGAACAATGCAGCAGGCACTGTCGGCTCATGCGCTTCGGACACAGAATGCTCCTGCTTACGCATGTACATAAAATATCAATCGTATTATACAGCATTCACCTCGATTTGGGCAAGAGTTTTTATTAAAATTATATTCAACTTGTTTTTGCTGTCTGTTTTTATCGGCTCCGCGATTCGGCACGAGAAACCGTGATTTTGGCACCGAATGTGTCCCTTCGGCGGAAAAATGTGATTTATTCCCGCACTCATTGGCAAACGGGGCTGAATGCTGTATAATAGACAGCGGAATGGATACTCTCGGCGCACCGCTTGCCGGCGGCAGAATTAATGTGCAGTTTTCGGCAGTTCTTAAGCGTCAGCAGCAAAGCCTCGGTTTTCGCTGCTTCCGATATCGATTGATTTTCGGGAATGCTCTGAATAATCGTTAATCAAAAATCAGGGGGTTCCGTTTTTCCAAAACTCAGAACGGAGGAATCACACACTATGACCGCAACAAACAACGACCGCCGCAAGCCCGGCTGCTCAGCCGCGGCAGGATCGGGATGCGGAAGCATTTTCGCCGGCTTTTCCAAAAAAACTTCGACATTCATGCGTGTTGTCTGCTTTATTGCAGCAGCAGCTTTTCTGTTCTGCTTCAGCGGATGCAAGAACAATAATAACGACAAAAACGGTGTTCCGAATGACAAGACCGCTGCAGTCGCATCCATCGGGGACGAAACCGTGAGCTACGCCCTCTATACGGCTGCCTTCGACTCATATCTTTCATACATGGAACAAATGGGCTATGATCCCGTCAGCAACGAGGAAGAGCTGCAAAAATTCCGCGATTGGGTGCTTGAATATCTTGTTAAGGATATGGTGGTTCTGTACCGGGCAAAGGAGGAGGGATTTAAACTTTCCGATGAACAGATTGCGGAATCCGATGCACAGGCGGAAACCGAACTTAAAGAGATATATGACGAGTATATGAAAACTGCCGAAGAATCCAATGCCAAGGACGATTCAAAGACCGTTCAGCAGTATTTCGATGCCGCCATTGCGGAGCTTTCCGAATATTACACCGGCAAAACCATGACCTATGATGAATACTGCGAGGAATATAAACTCGAACTGCGCAACACGGCGCTTATCGAAGCATACAAGGACTATGTTTGCAAAGATTTTTCCGTGACGGATGCAGACATTGCCGATTGGTACGAAAAGCAGCTGAAATCGGATAAGGAGCTTTATGCCTCCAATCCCGGACAGTATAAAGATAACGAAGAGTACTTTGAAAAATACTGCGGTATCTACGATGATGCCGCGCCCGCGCTTGTTGTTCCGGAGGGATACTCCCGAATCATGGATATTGTTGTTATTCCCAAAGGCGAACTCGGCGATGACTACAAAAAAAAGAACGAGCAGCTTGATTCGCTGCGTGAAGAATGCACATCCCTGCTTTTTACGGATGCCTTAAACGGTGACGGCGCAAATTCCGAGCGAATTGCGCAGCTGATTTCGGACTATAAAACGCTTCAGGCTGAATGTGACGAAATGTATAATAAATTCATTGAGCCTTATCGTGCAAAAATCGACAAGGCCTTTGCCGAGCTTGAAGGCGGAGCGGACTTTGCTCAGGTCATGCTCAAGTATACAGAGAACGAATACGTTGCAGGCAGCGACAGCTACGGGGGCTGCGAAACCTTCCGCACAAAGGGGCAGTTGATTTCAACAAAACACAGCTCCTCAAAGGGTGACTGGAGTTCAACCGTCAAGGAGATTTATTCGCTGCTTAAGCCCGGTGAATACTCGGATGTGTTTACCGACACGGACGGCAACCTGCATATCATTTACCGCGGTGCGGACGAAACGCCCGGCGAAGTTAAGCTTGCTGATGTGATTGACAAAGTAACGGCGATCGTCAAAGCGACAAGCGATACCGAAGCATGGGACGAGCTGCTTGATACATGGATGGATGACGCCGATATTGTGTACGACAAAGACCTTATCGCATCCGTCGGGAAAGACTATGTTAAAGAATAATCATTAAAGAGGAGCACCTGATGAGACTTGATAAATACCTTAAGGTTTCGCGAATTATCAAACGCAGGACCGTTGCAAACGAAGCCTGTTCCATGGGACGGGTAACGGTAAATGACAAAGTTGCAAAGCCTGCAACCGATGTTAACCCGGGGGACATAATCAGCGTTCGCATGGGCGCAAAGCGGCTGACGGCCGAGGTGCTTGCCGTGCGCGAAACCGTTCGCAAAGAGGAAGCGGACAGCATGTACAGGATCATTGAAGACAGTCTGAATACCGATGCGGATTGACACCGCAGCCGAAAGAGGCACGAAACAGCATGGATAAAACTACAGTATCCGCAATTCTGCTTGCGGCCGGTTCATCATCGCGAATGGGCGAAAACAAAATGCTGATGCGTTTTTGCGGCAAAACACCCGTCGAGCTTTGTGTTGAAGCTTTTTGCGGAATTGCCGACGAAGCCGTTATTGCCGTTTCGCCCGACACGGAGGAAATTGCACTTACAGCGGCAAAATTCGCACCTTACCCCGTGAAAATCGTCCGCGGCGGAAGTACGCGGCAGGAGTCAGTATTCAATGCCGTATGCGCAGCATCGGGTGCGATTACCGCTGTTCATGACTGTGCCCGCTGCCTTGTTGACAAAGAAACCATTAAAGCCAGCCTGCGTGCCGCAGAGCAATACGGCTGCGGCATTGCTTCCGTGCCCGTTGCGGACACAGTTCGTTTCGGCGATACCGGAGAAACGCTTGACAGAAGCAGGCTTCTCGCGGCACAAACTCCGCAAAGTTTCCGCAGAGATATTCTTTTGAATGCATACAGCAAGGCCGTCGGCAGCTTCACGGATGATGCCGACCTTTGCCGCTCAACGGGAGTACAGCTGCATTTTTCTCCGGGCAGCAAACAGAATCTGAAGCTCACAACGCGGGACGATATTCCGTATTTTGAGTTTTTGCTTTCAAAACGCAGTGAGCGGAATCTCCCCTCGGGCAATGTGTCCGCAATTTCCGCTGCGGAGCCGCATTCGGGGAACAGCCCGGCTTTGTCAGCAACGGAGGTAAGTAATATGTTCAGAATCGGCATCGGCGAAGACACCCACCGCCTTGCAGCCGGGCGAAAGCTCATCCTCGGCGGCGTTGAAATTCCGTTTGAACTCGGACTGCTTGGGCATTCCGATGCGGACGCACTTGCTCATGCCGTGATTGATGCCCTCCTCGGCGCATGCGCACTCGGCGACATCGGACAGCATTTTCCCGACAGTGATGAAGCATTTCGCGGCATATCGAGCCTTTTGCTTGCAAAAGAGGCCGCTGCACGCATTCGCGCAGCCGGATTTGAAACTGTGAATATCGATTCCGTGATAACGGCTCAAAAGCCGAAGCTTGCGCCCTTCCGCGAAGCAATGCGTGCAAACCTTGCCAAGGCTCTCGGCGTTCCGCCGGAAAATATCGGCGTCAAGTTTACAACGCCCGAAGGAACCGGTCCGGAGGGTAATCTTGAATGCATCACCGTTCGTGCTGTTGCAGCGGTGCGGAAAGTGCGGATACAGTGCCGATACGGATGCAAACCGACTCAAGCTTACAACATGCAAAATGACTTTTGATTTTTCAAAAAAACTTTTCGTTTCAACCATTGCGGAGGACTGCGCTGCTGCTGCGCGGGAACACTCGCTGGGGCTTGAAATTGCAGAATTCTGCTATGCGCCGAACATGGATACGGACAGTGCGGCGCATTTTCGCCGCGTTTCGCAGCTTACTGCCGAATCGGGCTGCGGTCTGCGGCTGCTGCTTCACGCCCCGTTTGCGGAGCTTTCCCCGTGTGCAATAGATCCGCTTGTTCGCGACGTTGTTCGGCGGCGATTTGACCAAGCACTGTTTGCGGCGGATGTTATCGGAGCAAAACGAATTGTTTTTCATTCAGGATTCATACCTTTTGTTTACTATAAAGAGTATTTCATTGATGAATCCGTTAAGTTTTGGCGTGTTTTTCTGAAAAACGCACCGAACGATATGAGTTTTTTGCTTGAAAACGTTATGGAACCCGAACCGGAAATCACAGCGGCGGTTGCCGAGGGAGTTAACGATTCGCGCTTTGGTCTTTGCCTTGATATTGGGCATGCAAACAGCCGCGTTTCCGAAATCCCGCTGACGCATTGGATCGACCGCTTCGCACCGAAGCTTATGCATGTTCACCTGCACAACAATTTCGGCGGGGACGATCTTCACAATCCTCTCGGCAGCGGAAATATTCCGATGCGGGAAACGATTGAATATATCATCCGAAAATCTCCGGATGCAACCTTTACGATTGAAAACATGACTGCCGCGCCGTCCGTTGTTTGGCTGGTTGATAACGGCTTTTTGAGTAAATAATTCATGATATGCAAAATATACACAGTGGATTGAACTTATGAACGAAACCGAACTGAAAGCATTGCTTTCCCGCATTCGCCCCGCCGATTCAGCCGCAAAAGCTGCCACAAAGGAAAGGCAGAGCAAACTCGCAAAGCCTCCGGGAAGCCTCGGAGCACTTGAGGAAATCTCCGTCCGACTTGCGGGAATTACAGGGCGCGTGTGCAATCGCATAGAAAAAACACGCATAGTTGTGTTCGCAGCCGATAACGGAATAGTTGCCGAGGGCGTTGCTTCAACTCCGCAGAGCGTGACGCTTGCGCAGGCAATAAATATGACTCGCGGCAAAACAGGCATGTCCGCAATCGCGCGGGACTTCGGCATTGATGTTGAAGTTATCGATGTCGGCATAAATTCCGACAGTGTTCCCGAAACCATTCTTGACCGCAAACTGGGGTTCGGCACCGCAAACTTTTCAAAGCAGCCCGCAATGACGCGCAGTCAGGCTGTCGATGCCCTTGCGATCGGAATCGAGGCAGCCGAGCGTGCGCACAACTCGGGCGCGGATGCACTCGGCATAGGCGAAATGGGTATCGGCAACACAACAACATCCGCCGCTGTGCTTGCCTGCCTGCTGAACCTCCCTGTTGAAAGCGTCACCGGGCGCGGAAGCGGGCTTACGGACGAGGGATTTGCACTGAAAAAACGTGTCATTTCAGATGCGGTCGCGCTGCACAAACCCAACGGAGCGGATGTTTTGGACGTGCTGTCAAAGGTTGGCGGGTTTGATATCGCCGCAATGGCAGGCGCATTCATCGGCTGTGCACTGTTCGGCCTTCCCGCCGTTGCGGACGGACTGATTTCCGTTACTGCTGCACTTGCGGCAGTTCGGCTCTGCAAAACGGTGCGCGACTTTGTTTTTCTTTCCCATGCTTCATATGAAATCGGCTATCGTGCCGCGGCGGCGGAACTTGGCATGGAACCATGGCTTAATCTCAACATGCGGCTCGGCGAAGGCAGCGGCTGCCCTGTTGCGTTTCAGGTCATGCGCGCCGCCTGTGCGGCAATGAACGATATGGCAACCTTTGAGGAAGCCAGCATCAACGATAACTACCTTGAAAACATTCGAAACGAATCGGCGTTCTGCGTTAAGACCGTTTGAAAACTCGGGAGCGAAAATGAAAATACTCATAGTCGGCGGAAGCAAAAGCGGAAAAAGCATGGCGGCTCAGCGCATTGCAAGGATGCTTGCGGCGCGCGGCTCCTGCCCTGCGTACTATTGGGCAACGATGGAACCTTCCGATTCGGAAGACGAAAAGCGCATTGCGCGCCACCTTGAAGCGCGAGCCGGTTGGGGCTTTGAAACCATCGAATGCGGCCGAAATACCTCCGCTTTTTCCGCATCGGTTCGCGGAGGCTGCGTACTTTTTGACAGTGTGACGGCTCTGCTTGCAAACGAAATGTTCCCCCCGCCTGCACAAGACGCCGATTTTTCCGTTGATTTTGCAGCCGGGGAACGTGTTGCGGCCGAACTGTCGGAAATTGCAAACGCAGCAATGCATTTTATATGTGTATGCGACGATATTTTTCGTGACGGAATGCAATATGACGCTGTTACCGAAAGCTACCGCCGAGCATTGGCTTTTGTTTGCAGACAGCTTGCTTCCGAATTCGATATTGTGGTTGAAGCATCGTCCGGAATCACGCGAACCATAAAGGGAAATGCGTTGTTTCTTCGAGATGTTCCGACGTTCTGAACGCGCATACAGTGACTGTTTGTTTCTTTTTATTTTATTGTTATGAAGTTGTTTATTTACGGTTTTTTTATGGCATGGGGCATGTTTCTTGCAATCCCCTGTCCCTTCAGGCGCTGGGATGAAGCTGCACGCGGCAGAATGCTCGGCTTTTTGCCGCTCATCGGGCTTATTGTCGGCGCAATTTGGGCTGCGGCCGCTCGTCTTTGCACGGCTCTCAATTTACCCTCTGCCGTTCGCGCATTGATTCTTTGCGCTTTGCCGTGGTTTGTGACCGGCTTTCTGCATCTTGACGGGTTCATGGACGTTTGCGATGCTGTGCTTTCGCGGCGCGACCTTGAAACCCGACAGCGCATACTGAAGGATTCCCACTGCGGCTCGTTCGCCGTCATATGCATGATTCTGCTCGCCGCCGCGCAATGGAGTCTTTTTTTCTCATTCGAATCTTTCGATTTCAAAGCATTGTTGACGCTTGCGGTTCTGCCCGCCTGCACACGCGCCTGTTCCGGGATTGCGGTTCAAACGCTGAAACCGATGCAAACGAGCCAGTACAGCGGAGCTGTTCGGAGCGCGGCCTCCGTCGTTTCGCTCTTTGTTCAGCTCGCACTCTTTCTTGTATTTCCCCCGCTGCTCTGCGGCAAAGTCGGTTTTGCGCCGATCGCGGCTGTTGCGGTATATTGGATTTGTATTCTGCGCGAAAAAAAGCAGCTCGGCGGCATGAACGGAGATATTTCAGGCTTTTCGCTTACACTTGCGGAGCTTGCGGGCATTGCGGCACTGCTTCTGTTTGGCCGCATGTGAACGGATTAAAGCAATCGAATCGATAAAAAACAACTGAAACAGGTATTTATATGAACTCAAACGAAACATACGAAATTGATAAGTGCGGCGGGCTGACGCTGATTATCGGAGGCGCATATCAGGGCAAGCTGACCTATGCCGTGCAGCGGCTTGGGTTCAATGCAGCCGCCGTCCTCGACCTTGCCGCCGCACAGTGCCCCGAAGCAAATGTTTTCGATTCCGTTATCGGCGGGAACAGCAGTGTTTACATTCATTTTGAGGCATTGACTCAAAAAATTGCCGCCGAATATGCCGACCTTGACGCGGCATTCAAACGGCTTGACGATGATTTTCTTGCACCGCTGTTCACATTGTCCGAAAAAAAACGGACTGCACTCATTGCGCGCGAAATCGGCTGCGGCGTTGTTCCTCTCTCCGAGAAGGACCGCCTTTGGCGCGAGCTGCACGGCTCCGCCCTTGCAAAGGCTGCGGCAAAAGCAGACAGCGTGATACGGCTTTTTTGCGGACTTCCCGAAAGGTTAAAATAGCGAAAGGAGTTTTTCAACAATGAAGCTGACTCTGATAAGGCACGGTATGACCCGCGGCAACATGCTGCGTATTTATTACGGCAGTACCGATTTGCCCATTCTTCCAGAAAGTTATACAGAACTTGAAGCACGTGCAAAAACGGGCTTTTATCCGACCGCCGAACGTTATTACACCAGCGGAATGCTGCGCGCCGAGCAGAGTTTTCGCGCAATCTACGGGGACACTCCGCACAGTGTGCTTTACGGAATGCGTGAAGCGGACTTCGGAGATTTTGAAATGCGGAATTATGCCGAACTGAAGGATGATCCTGCATATATCAAATGGATTTCAGGAAACAATGAGGATAACATCTGTCCAAACGGCGAAAGCGGTGCGCAGGTCACGGCGCGCGCACTTGAGGCACTGAAACCTGTCATTTCCGAAGGGGTTGATGCAGTCGTTGTTGCCCACGGCGGCGTTATCGGCGGCGTGCTTGCGCATTTTTTTCCGAATCCGAACGGCAGATTCGCCTTCACGCCGGCACCCGGTGACGGTTATACCGTTGAATTTTGCGGCGAAAAGCCTGTTGCCGTTTACAAGCTTTCGGAACGGCAGTCACGCACATAAAAGTCACGAATGTGAAGCAAAAAGCGCAAAAAAACCGATGCGGAATCCACATTCCGCACCAGTCCGAGCCGCAGCAATTCAATAGTTCAATTTGATTTTTTCTTTTTGATACTGTATCTAAAAGAAAAAATCGCACCCGTTCTTCAGCAGCGAACTGCACACGGCAAGGGAATGGATGCTCCTGCCAGGCGTCCCCGCGGCACATCGTCTTATCCGCTTAATGCTGCTTCCGTCAAGACCTGACATGGTTCACGGCAGAAAATTGCACGGGACCCGGCCGTCAACACACCCACTTTTGCCGTGCGGCAAAACCTCGAACGGGATGCGACTTTTTAATTATACAACATTCCCGTTGGCTTTGCAAGGGGAAAACGAAAGATTTTTTCATTTTTCGAATTATACAAAAAAACAGTTGCAAACCGTCCGGAAAAATGATATGATTTTAATATGTGCGTTATTTTTTTGTGAACAAATGTATTGCGAATACCGAATGCGCGCCGTATTTTCAGTGCAGCACGCAAGGCCGATTTCGCGTTGAGTTCAAATCGTATTTGCGAAAAACAGAATTTAAATCCTTTTCCGCAAAGAGCGATTCGTTCAGTGTGTTTTCGGGTTTGTTTATTAAACAGTTTGTGAATCGGTGTTTGTATGCAGCACGGAGGAACCGATGTATCTTATTGCGAACGGCAGCCTTATCACGCGGGTTCCCGGGGATGAATTTTTCATGAAGGACGGCGGCGTTGTCGTCGTTGGGAGCCGCATTGCCGAAGTCGGCACAACGGCCGAACTTGTGTCAAAATATCCGCGTGCGGAGTTTATCGATGCATGCGGCGGCATAATAATGCCCGGTTTTATTGATGCACACACGCGTTTTTATTCGTCTCTGACCTGCGGATTTGATCTTCCCGTCAGCGAACGGGCAGAATACTATGAATTTTTGCATAACGGCCGCTGGTCCATCGACAGGCATCTCACGCTTGACCTTGTCAAAATGTCCGCATATGCTTCAATTGCCGAACGAATTAAAAACGGAGTTACGACCGTTTTCGACAGTCATGCAAGCTATTTTGAACCGACAGGGAGCCTTGGTTCGATTGCTTCCGCCGTTCGCGACTGCGGCATACGTGCCTGCCTTTGCTATGAAACAAGCGACCGCGACGGGAACGAAAAAAGCGAACTTGCAATTTCGGAAAACCTGAATTTTTATGACAGCATTTCCGCAATGAATATTCCGACAATACACGCAATGTTCGGGCTGCATTCATCCTTTACGCTGTCGGATGCAACGCTTCGCAAATGCGTTGTACGCAACAAGGGACGCACGGGTTTTCACATCAGTGTTTCCGAAAGCCCGGATGATCTTTATGATTCCACGCAGAAATACGGCTGCCGCCCTGTTCAGCGATTGCAGAACGCCGGTGTGCTCACACCCGATTCGCTACTTGCACACTGCACATATGTGGATGATGTCGGGCTTGATATTATCCGCCGAAGCGGAAGCAGCATTGTAAACTGTCCCGAATCGGATCTTTTTAACAGCACGGGATGCTGCCCCGTGTTCAAAATACTTGAAAAGGGCATTACTCTCGGCATCGGTTCCGACTCCTATGCAGCCGATATGCTTGAAGTTGCAAAAATGTCGCTGAGTGAACTGAGACACACCGCAGGCCTGCCGAACGCCGGGTTTCCGGAAGTTGCACGCATTCTTTTTGACGGGAACGCCAAGATTGCATCCCGCACGTTCGGAATCCCGATCGGAAGGATTCAAAAAGGTGCGGCTGCGGATATAATCATTATGGATTATATCCCGTACACGCCGCTGAGTGCCGTGAATACGGACAGGCATATTATCTTCGGCATGAGCGGGCATGAGTGCGTTATGACAATGGCTGCCGGAAGAGTCCTTATGCGAAACCGCAGGCTTACTTTCGCCCGTGAAGACATTCTGAGCCGCAAAACAACAGCCGCCGCAGAGGATCTTTGGCAGTCGGTGAACCAGGATGCGCAAAACAGACTGCTTCATGATGAGTAAACTCTTTTAATTTTTTTTGATTCGAATTTCAAAAAGGGACTGCTGCAAACCTGACTTGATTTTGCAGCAGTTCTTTAAATGTTTAAGTGTTTATTTCTAATTACGGTTGTTCGGCTTTCAGTTCGGGTTCGAACTTTCGGCATCGCCTGCCGGTGCTTTTGCGCGTTTATCGGCGCGTCGGTCATAGTACCTTGGTTTTTTCTTGAATTTTGCAGGTTTCTGCTGCTTTTTAAATCCGCCGCCGGGTCTGTCGGGTCTGTCCCCTTTTTCAACTCCGTCGAACTCGTCCTCGTGTTCAAACATTTCGGAAGACTTTGAGCGCGGCGTCCATTGTCTTTTGTTTTGCTTTTTGTTAAATTTTCGGCCGCTGTCACCCCCTTGGGAGTGTTTTTGCACCCGATTGTCCTTTTGCGCAGACTTTGCGGTTTTCTGAAAGTTTGAAGGTTTGGAGAATTTTACATGTTTTTCAGGCTTTGCGGCAGGCAGTTCTCCGTCACCCTTTTCCGTTTCATCGGAATGAAATTCATCGTCCGAATAAATATCAGCTCGGTCGTATTTAGGTTCATCAATAAACTCTGCTTCTTTTTCGGCTTCGTCTGAGGAGTCGGGTTTTGAAGCTGCCTGCTGCGGCATTCCATCACCCTCGGCATTGCCGCAGCAGCAACCGCCGCATTCATCGCAGCCGCAGCAGCGAACCCCGTTTTTGTTGACATAATTCAGCTCGTTGAACGGATAGCTCCGAACATCAAGCGTCCCATCGGCAAGCGTTACTTTGACCTTTGTCCTTTCAGTTATGACATTGTTTTCGATAACAACACCGCTTCCGTCAACCGTTACGCATTCGGTGCCGACGGTGGGCATTTGTTTATGCATTATATCATAGCATTCCTGTTCATATTTCAGGCAGCACATAAGTCTTCCGCAAATGCCGGAGATTTTTGTCGGATTCAGCGAAAGATTCTGGGACTTTGCCATTTTTATTGAAACCGGAATAAACTCCGTTAAAAATGAGCTGCAGCAGACGGGACGCCCGCATGCACCGATGCCTCCGCATTTTTTTGCTTCGTCGCGAACGCCGATCTGACGCAGATCAATGCGTGTTTTAAAAATGCCGGCAAGGTCTTTTACAAGCTCGCGAAAGTCAACTCTGTTGTCCGCCGTGAAATAGAAGCTGAGTTTCGAACCGTTGAATGCGTATTCAACATCAACAAGTTTCATTGCAAGCCCGTGCTCTTCAATCTTGCGCTGACAGGTTTTAAAGGCTTCTTTTTCTTTTGAGAGATAGTATTCATGCTGCTCCCTGTCCTCATCCGTTGCAACGCGGACAACGGGTTTCAGCGGAGCAACGATGCTTTCTTCCGCAATTATCCTCGGCGGCTCGGCAACCTCACCGAAAACAAGTCCTCTTGCGGTTTCAACAATTACATTGCCGCCCTTTTCTATTTCCAACTCCAGCGGATCAAAATAGTAAATTTTGCCGCTGTCCTTAAACTTAACTCCGATTACCTTGTTCATTATTTAAACCGTCCCAATTTTTCATCAAATTATTGAATGCATCCGCCGCATGCCCGAAACAGGCAAATCCTGCTCCGACAGATTAATCGGATATTGCCTCGGCAATATCTATTATCAGCCTGTCGAGAATCGGGTTCACGCCCGCATTTGAACTGAGCCGCATTTCCGCCTCTGCGATTTTTATGACTGCGGAATGAATTGCACTGAACGACAATGCGCCGGCGGCATTATTGAGCCTCATGCCTCCCGAACTGCCGCCCGCAGCTCCTGTTTTTTTGTTTAAAACATCATGACATGCAGCAAGCATGAACCCCAGGCTTTCTTTTGCAGCCTGCCTGTCCCTGCCGATTGATTTTGCCCACTTGAACGGGAGCTTTCCCTCAAAAATATCAAGCAAAGCTTCAATCGCATTCTGCCTGAGTTTTTGAAAAGCTTCGTCCTGCATGAGCCGCTTCGCACGGGTCAGCGACCCCATGCTCTGCGCCGCAAAACGCTGCGCTTCCGACTTTGCGGCACCCAAGCGAATCAGCTCCGCACCGATTTCCGCCGCAGACGCCGTTCCGAGACGAACAATTTGGCAGCGTGAACGGATTGTCGGAAGAATGCGCTGTTCAATGCCCGTAAGCAGAAAAAACGTGCCTTCCGGCGGCTCCTCGAGCATTTTGAGCATTGCATTCACCGCACTGTCGTTCATCATATGGGCGTCGGTGATTACAACAACGCGGTTGTTTCCTCCGAACGCCTTTTTGCTGAGTTCCTGCCGAATCATGCGCATTTGTTCAACTTTTGCGCCGCCGTTCAGCTCGTAAAAATCCGGAGAGAATTCCAGCATCTCCGTTTTTTCGCTGCCGAAAAGCAGCAGCGCGGCGCACTGACGCAAAAGCTCCGCAGTCGATGACGGTTCACCTTCCGGCGCGGTTTCATCGCAATCCGCACTTGTGACAAGATAACCGTGCATCGCCCTTCCCGCACGAATCGTATTCTTCAGTTTCTGTACATTTTCGTTAATCATGAAAAATCATGAAAAGATTCCGAAACCGCGCACCGCGTGTTCCGAATCAGCAAAACTCTGCCTGCGGAGCGATCTCGCGCACATGATTCAGAAATTCTTCATCGGGATTGAAAAAAATCCTGTGCAGCGCATCACCCTTTTTATACACAACGGAGTAAGCTTTTTCCGCTTTTTTGCATGAAACATTTGCGGAGTCGATAACCGACGAAGCATTTTCACCCGAATACCCGCCGCCGGGAGCGCAGACGGCAACTATGTCACCGCCGCAAAGAGTTTCGATTGTTGTGCCTTTTGCACTTACAATGCGTTCGAACACTATTGTTCCGACAGGGTAAGGGTAATCCTCATGCGTAATCATATCGTCAAAACGCGGATCGTAAACGGTCTCCGGCTCTTTGTAAAACACAGTGTAGCGAAAGCCGATGATGCGAAGCCTGTAGATCGCATAGATTGCAGCAAGAACAAGCCCGATAAAAACATAGCGAGGGACATTCGAATCAAAAAGCTTTTCGAGATACATGACCACCGCTCCGACTGCGAAAAAAGCAATGATCAGAACGATGAAAAGAATAAGGTCACTTTTTTGCGATCCGCCGGATCTGTCCACACTCTGTTGATACATGCATAAGCCTCCACGGTTGATTTTGCAGGCAGCGCAGCCTGCCGCTATATTGTATCATTTCGCCGATATGAAGTCAACGGCTCCAGGTCATTGCGGAATGAAAGCCGCTCCTGCCGAGATATTCGCAAATTCTCCGAGTTTATATATCTTCGGATTTGGTATTTTCGTAAAGGGAATTATGCAGCTGTTTTTTCCGCAAAAAGGAAATCAACCCGCGTTTTCCGTGCAGAGCAGCAGTGTGTTGACCGCATCCTGTGCAATGCGGAACATTTCTTCACCGGTTTTATGCTTGTTTTTGATGACAAGCGCAATTTTTTCACCGGCGGCAAACGCTGCACCGTCAATTGTTCCGACAGCGGCAAACAGCTTTGCGCCGTCCAACGGAGCATCGGCGCCGAAAGTGAAGCGAACCTCCTCCGGATGAACGGTGAAATTCAGAATACCGAGCTGAGCTGCGCGGGATTTATACAGTGCAATATCCAGCAGATTTTGGACTGAGCGCGGGATTTCACCGTATCGGTCGATAAGTTCATCCTGAACATCACGGAACGAGTCAATATCGGTAATCGCCGCAATGCGTTTGTACATTGAAATTCTGCCTGTTTCACGCGGAATGTATTTTTTGGGAATATGGGCATCTATCGGTATCTCCATTACGGTGTCGATCTCCGTCTTTACCGTTTCGCCCTTTGCTTCCTTAACGGCAGCATCAATCATTTTGCAGTACAAATCATATCCGACCTGCGCCATGTGTCCGTGCTGTTCCGCGCCGAGAATATCCCCCGCACCCCGAATTTCAAGATCGCGCATTGCAATACGGAAGCCCGCACCGAACTGCGTGAACTCTTTTATTGCCGACAGGCGTTTATCGGCGATCTCGCTGAGAACTTTATTTTGACGGAATGTGAGGTAGGCATAACCGAGCCTTGCGCCTCTTCCGACTCTTCCGCGGAGCTGATAAAGCTGTGAAAGGCCGAATTTATCCGCATCATAGACTATCATGGTGTTTGCATTTGAAATATCGAGTCCGCTTTCAATTATCGTGCTGCAAATCAGAACATCGTATTTATAGTCCATGAAATCCATCATGGTGTTTTCCAGCCGGCGTTCGCTCATCTGCCCGTGAGCATAGGCAATACGCGCTTCAGGCACAAGTTTGCTCAGCGACTCGGCAAAGATATCCATTGTTTTGACAATATTGTAAACAATGTAGACCTGTCCGCCCCTTGCAAGCTCTTTCATGATTGCCTCGCGCACAAGAGCATCATTGTATTCAACAACAAAAGTCTGCACGGGATAACGCGCTTCCGGCGGGGTTTCAATAACGCTCATATCGCGTATGCCGCTCATGCTCATGTGCAGAGTGCGCGGAATCGGGGTTGCCGAAAGGGTCAAAACATCTATATTTCGCTTCAGATTTTTTATCTGTTCCTTATGATTGACACCGAACCGCTGTTCCTCATCGATAATCAAGAGCCCCAAATCCTTGAATTTTACGTCCTTTGAAAGAATGCTGTGTGTACCGACAAGAATATCTATGGTTCCGTCCGCAGTCTGTTTTTTTATGCGTGCCTGTTCCGCAGGAGTCCTGAATCGGGAAAGCAGCTCAACCTTTATCGGGAAGCCGGAGTAGCGGGAGCAGAGCGTGTTGTAGTGCTGCTGAGCAAGTATCGTTGTCGGAACAAGAAATGCGCATTGTTTGCCGTCCATCGCGCATTTGAATGCAGCACGCAGCGCGACCTCGGTTTTGCCGTAGCCCACATCACCGCAAAGCAGCCTGTCCATTATTTTATCCGATTCCATATCGGCCTTTATCTCCTGAATGCTTGTCAGCTGATCCGGAGTTTCGCGATAAGGAAAGCTGAGTTCCAGTCTCTGCTGCCAATCCGTATCCTTCGAAAAGCGGAATCCCTTGCGTCTTGCGCGTTCGCCGTAAAGTTTCACAAGGTCAAATGCAAGTTTGCGCACGCTCGCCCGCGTTCTTGCAACGGTTTTCTGCCACTCGCCGGAGCCGAGTTTTGAAAGCTTTTGCTTTTCCTCCTCTCCGCCGATATATTTTTGCACTCTGTCCATCTGATCCGTCGGAATAAACAGTTTGTCGCCGTCACGGTAGCAAAGCTCGATATAGTCACGGGTTTTTCCGTCAACCGTCAATGTGCTGACGCCCGTGAATCTGCCTATTCCGTGCGCTTCATGCACGACGAGATCGCCGACGCTGAGATCGTACAGCGTCAGTCTGTTATGCGGGTGCTTTGTCGGTTTTGTTTCCGGACGATATTCCGAACCGAAAAGCTCATATTCCGAAACGACCGCAAGCCGAAGCTCCGGATACTCAAACCCGCGCGGAATCGTTTGCCCGGTGATAATTATTTCGCGTTCAACGATGTCCCTGCCGAGTTTTTGAGTGACGGGAGTTTCTATTCCCAAATCGGAAAGAATATCATGCAGCCGTTCCGCATGTCTGCCGGCATAAAGCAAAACGGAGAAGCCTTTTTGCCGCCAAAGGCCGATGTCGTCGCGCAGAGCCGTATCCCCCTGCACGTAGCGCGAAATCTGCCGTGAATCGAATTTAACAAGAAATTTCGGCTTTATCAGCTGATAACTCCTTGAAAACGCAAAAAGCATTGCGGTTGAGCTTCTGTCCAGCGCCGCCATGGTGACACTCGGAGCATTCAACAGTCCCGCCTGAAGCTCATGCCCCTCCCCGCTGTGCAGAACATCCGCAAGATTATCCGTGAAGCGTGAGAAAGCGAACCTTGCGCTTTCTTCAATGCGGGAGGGTTCGTCAAGAATAATCAAGGCGTCCTCCGGCAGATAATCAAGCAAGGTTATCTCGTTCCGCACAAAAAGCGGAAGCAGTGAGAGCGCGTTCTGCGGAATTCCGCCCGCACGCAAAATCTCTGTTTCCGCCGCATAATGCGCTTTTGAGCGCAAAGCCGCAATGCCCTTTTGCCGCATATCCCGATCCAGCGGCAGTTCCGTTGCGGGCAAAATCTCAACGCAATCCGTATTTTCGGTAGAACGCTGGTTAAGCGGATCAAACTCGCGCATTGTGTCTATTTCATCATCAAAGAATTCAATGCGGACGGGATTTTCCGCCGTTATCGGAAAAATATCGATACAGCCGCCGCGCAGGCAGACCTGCCCCCTTCCCTCGCACATTTCCTCGCGTGAATAACCCGCATCGATAAACTTTTTCAGAAGGGACGCAGGTTCAATTACCATGCCCGTTCGAACCGTCTGAGTGAATGCCAAAATCACGGAGGGCGGTGCCATGCGCTGCATAACGGCCTCGATCGGCGCAACCACCAGGCAGGGTTCACCTTTTATCAGCCGTGCTGCCGTTCGCAGCCGTTTTGACGTCAATTCCTGTGACTGAACATAGCTGTGGGCATTGAGCGGCAGTTCCCTTGCCGGAAAAAGCACCGCATCGGGATAATAGCAGCAGAGTTCCTCGTGCACCCTTGCCGCTGCCTGCTCGGACGGAACAACAACAAGCATCGGCCGCTTTGCCTTTGAAAACAGAGCGGCTTCGATATGGGTTCGCTGTGCTTCGCCCAACCCAAAGACACCGGCGGGACCCTTGCAGCCGCAAAGACCTGCTTGCAGCCGTCGGAACTCTTCCGATTTATCTAAAATTGAGAACAGCGGGTTGATTTCGGTGTTCAGTCCCTTCGCTTCCGTCTCTCTGTTTGTCATGTTTGAATTAACTGCCGTATTCTCCATGCGTTCACCCCCTTTGGTGCGTTTAATAATATCCGTTTTGAAAATCAGCCGTTCCGATTATCGGAATCAGGAATTGCCTCTCCGACAAGCCGAACGGTGAAAAGCGCACACTGTCCGTTTGCCGTGCAGCGCAGCCTTGCATTCCCGCCTGCGCAAAGTGCGGCATTTCCGCTTTCCAACTCAAAAAGAAGCATTGTTTCGTTCGCGGCGGGTTCAAGATTAAGTTCCGTTCCGCTGTCAACAAACACCAGCTCGCCTTCCGCCGCACCTTTGCGAAGCATAAGGTTCAAATCCCGCGCTTTGCCGACGCAATGGGTTTGAATTCCGCCGTCGAATGCATACACGGTTGAGCGGGGCAGCACAAGCTTTTCTCTGCCGTTTGCTCCGTGTGCCAACCGCATTGTGCCGCTTACCGATGCAATCAGCCTGTTGTAATCGGGCAGCGATGTAAAATCCGATTCTTCAAGTTCGACCTCTGCCGTGCTGATGCGAAAAAGAAAATTGCGCTCAGCGTAAAGAGCTCCCTCCGGCGCAATATAAATCTCGGTTGTTCTTCCGCCGCTCCAGAGCGATACGGGCATATCGGATGCCGCAATAATCCTCACGCCGCAGGAATCATACTTCGCATTATCCACGTTCATTTTATCCTTTTTCTGCATATTAAATTTCCCCTTCCGACACAAGTGTACGAGCTGAACAAATATAAACTCAATGCAGCCGAATATGCCCGAGAGTTCGCTGCCCTCGGGTTATTCCGCCGTGATTTGCGATAGGTCGCCGCAGCCGACAACAGCAGCTGCAGTACCTTTATTCGCTTTATTCGCTTTATTCATATTATAGAACATCTTCCCGCTTATTGCAAGCACCAAAGCATTTAAAGGCGTCAGCTTGCAGGCTGAAGCAAGCTTTTGTTTCGGCTTCGGCTGCTGTTGACTTTTTTTCATGCAGTTGTTATACTTTCAGTGCAACAAAAGGGCGGGTTCATTCATCCGCCGGAATTTCGGAGGAAAACAACCAAATGAAGGCTTCAACATCCCGCACCGTTTCCGCAAAGGTTCTGCATTCCATCGTTTCTGTTCTGCTTGTTTTTGCGATGATATTCGTTTTTTCCGCATGTCAATCCGACGCAGTTGACCCCAACGAAACGGTGAATATCGGCGGCGGTTCCGAAGGAGAGCACAATACACCCGCTCAGACCGCAAATCTTTCCCGTTTGGTTCGCATTTCGCTTACAATCGATGCAACGCGCGCATACAACAACGCGTCTCTGCCGCAGAATATTAAAGACGGCCTTCAAAATGAGGGTATGCTTATTAAAAACGCAATGCTGACCCTTTCCGAAGGCAAGACCGTTACCGAAACTTTCTCGCTGCTGCGCACATACGACATCGTGATCGTGTCTGAAAGCGGAGCGGCAGGAACCTTTGTTACAAGCATTCAGGGCCTTGAAAACGGCGCGTGCGGAGCCGCAAGCGGTTGGCTTTTCCGCGTCAACGGCGAATTTCCGAGCGAGGGCATAGACAGCATCAAGCTTCACAACGGAGACAAAGTCGAATGGCTGTTCTCCTGCGACGGCGGAACGGACGTCGGCATGTCTTTCGCTCAATAACAAAATCAATGCCGATCGCTCCTGTCCGTGCCGCATCAAGTGCTGCGGTTTGGTTTGTCTGCTGCGGGGAAAGCCAAATTTGCCGCCCTTCCCTAAAAAAATCCCGCACACTTATTCGCTGTGCAGGTCAGTTATTGCGCGGGTTCTGTTTTGTTAACAAAAATGTTACATTTCAAAAGGGCAAAATCCACATTTGCAGCCCTTTGCAATGTTGAAAAGCGGCAAGCGGTCTGGTATAATAGGAAACATGCGGACAACACTCGGCTTGATTTTCGCCGTGCTTCTCCGCAGAGTAAACGAATGGATTTCAACATTATGAATAAAAATAGTTTCAGATACAAAAACAAACGCCGCACCGGGAGGCTGCGTTCCTTCCTTTCCCCCGCGTTGGCTGCGCTGATGGTTTTTTCATCGCTTGCAGCCTGCACACTGACCGCATGCAAAAAAGATGATTCCCCGAATGTCATTGTTGATATTCTGCCCGTGACAAAGGCGCCGCTGCCCTCGGTTGAACCTGCAACCGCGCCGGCTGCCGAAACTGTTGCACCCACGGCAACACCCGCACCTGCCGACACGAATGCGCCGTTGAACACAAATGCACCCATCGACCAAACCGTTTTCGACAACTGTGCATTTGTGGGCAATTCCACGTTCGAAGGGTTGTATAAATACGGTGTCATTACCCACGGCAAATTTTTCACCCGCGTCGGGCTGAACATTCTTTCCGTATATACCCAAACAACGACCACGGGCAGTGTGCCGGTTATTGATGAACTGAATACGGGCAGCTACGAAGCCGTCATTCTGATGTTCGGCGAAAACGAACTCGGCTGGCCGAATCTCAACACTTTCATCGAAAAGTATTCCAAATTTCTCGATGACATATGGCAGCGTCAGCCCGGATGCGAAATTTTCATCATGCTGATTCCGCCGGTTTCGGCAAAAGTCAGCAGCACAAGCACAACGGGCGTCACGAATGAGAACATCCAGCTTTACAATGCGCAGCTTGTCGATCTTGCGGCGCGGCGCGGCTGTCATTACGTTTCCGTTCCCGAGGCACTCGTTGACGCAAACGGCTGTCTGCCCGCGGATGCATCCGGCGACGGGATTCATTTAAACATGACCTACTCAAAATACTGGGCGGATCATATCTGCCGCACGGTTGCAGCCGTGCTTCGTCCCTGACGGCGGCAGGCAAGAAGGTTAAACATAAAAAAGAGATAAACAAACGGAGGACTTACAAATGAAAAAGGCTAACATTCTCAAAATTGCATCCGCATTCGTTCTTGTTGCGGCAATGCTCATCTTCTGCGCATGCGGCAAGGATTATTCAAAGCTCAAGCTTGATGTGAACTCAATCGGAGTCAACCTTATCAACAATTGCAGCTTCCAGGTAACACCCGAAGCAGTGCCAAATGCGGACGCAGCGATTTCTCAGCTTAAACTTGACGAAACGAAGCTTGCAAAGAATGCTGACGGAAGCTTCAGACTTTTCTATTCCGTCAGCGCTTCCACTCCGGAAGTTGTTATAGTTATCGAAGCGGTTGATGCCGCAGCAGCCGAGAGCATCAGCAAAGGCGCGGTCAAAGAGTGGATCGATTACAACGCCGAGGCATACGCAAGCTACGGCGCGGATCAGGTTCCCAAACTTGAAAACGCCGTCAATCAGACGAACGGCAATTATGTTTTTGTCATCGTCAGCAATGATGCGCCCGCTGCACAGAGCTTTCTTAACGCGCAGATTGACGCTGCATTGAAAACAGCCTAACGCCGCAAAGCGCAATGCACCGTTACCGCACGAATCGAGATTGCGGATTCACTCAAAAGGGTCAAATCCGCAGCTCGATTCAGGTTTCGTTATACGGAACAGCAGCGAACGAACCCACAACCCGAAATAATTATGAATAAAGACTGCAAAATCAAGGTAAAACGCGGCACACGCAATACGGTCGGCTCTGCAAACAAACTGCTAATCGTTCTGTTTGCGGGGTTTATTTCAGTATTTTTCCTTCTTATTATGTTTTTGCCGAAGCATGAAGGCGAGCTGAGTCCGAACGAACGGCGCGTGCTTGCCTCCGCTCCGAACACAAGCCTCGGCAACATTTTGAGCGGAAAATTCTCGGGCGAAGTTGACACATGGATGGAGGATCATTTTCCCGCAAGGAATGCGTTTGTTTCGATTTATTCGCACATGAACCTTTACTCCGGGCGCAGCATCGTTGAAAAAGTCACTCTGGGCAAGAATAACCGCCTGTTCAGCGCACCCGTTCAAAGAGATGATGAAACGATGAAAACAAACGCCGAAAAGATTTCCGGCTTTATAACAGAAAACGATCTGAACGCCTTCACCTTTATCATTCCTTCCGCAGGCTATATGCTTCCGGAGGAGCTTCCCGCAGTTCACCGTGAATATGCCGACGGACAGATCATCGATGCGCTGAATTCGGTGTACGGACTTCGGAATTGTGCAAAAAGCATTTTTGCCGACAATGTTTTCAACAATGCAGGCAATGTTTCCGAGCTTTATTACCGCACGGATCATCACCTGACGATGAAAGGTTCATACATTGCTTATTGCGCAATTGCAAAGAACCTTGGTTTTGAGCCTTTGGCCGAAAGCGAATTTGAAAAGCATTCCTACAGCTTCTACGGCACGGCATACGGGCAAAGCGGTCTTTGGGAGATTCCCGCAGACGACCTTCAGACATGGATCGGAAGCTATGACAGCGACCTGAGCGTTACCGTTATTGACGGCACGGTTGAAACCGAACATCGCGGTTCTCTTGACACGGATAAACTCTCCGACGATGTTGTTGATAAATATGCCGCATACCTGTACAGTAACCACGGCATTACAAAAATCGTGAATCCTAACGTTGAAAGCGGCACACTGTTTGTGCTTAAGGACAGCTACGGCAATGCGATAGTGCCGTTTTTGGCGGCGCATTACAACACAATCATAATGCTTGATACACGCACGATGTACTACAGCCCCACGATGCCCGCGCCGAGTGAGCTTGCAAAGGAATACAACGCAAAGGATTTTGTTGTTATTTACGGAGTCGATACCGTTGCTGCCGGCAATATCGATTGGCTGAGATAATTCATATTTCGTTTTTCACACAACATATTAAACAGCGACCTCCCCAAGATCAAAAATCGACGGGGAGGTTTTTTCATATGTTTTCGGCAAATCTATCGCCGCACAGTCGATAATAAGCCAATTTTGCACTTTCCGCTTCCAAGAGATTTTTATAAATTTTTTCTCCTAACAGTTGATTTTTGGTTTTATCTATGCTATAATAGTAAATGATGGAAGAATGCGTTGGCCACCGCTCTTTCCGTCTGCCGATAAAACGCGGGCAAAAACCGTGCCTGCGGCAAATAAACAGAAAGTGACCGCCTCAGCTGACAGAAAGAGCGAACCGATGAAGTCCGCACGCATTGAACGTGCCGACGGAACGGAACGCTCTTATTTGTTTTTTCGGGGAGCAGGGGCGGACGGCTGCCGAGTACGAGAGGCTGCCGTAAAACACCGAACGGATTATTTTAAAAAAAAGAAAGGAAACAGTTTAGTGTCGAAAAAAAGAACATTTAAGGAGCTTTTGCAGCTGCTTCCGCAAAAGGAACAGCCCGAAGACAAAGCCGAAAAGGAAGCAGCGGAACCTGCACTGCAAGGAAACGAAGCCGAACATGCTGCCGCTGCCGTGCAGCATGAAAACGCATATGCAAAACTCGGCAAAGCTTTTATAAACAGGCTGCATCTGCCGAACGAACTCATTGCGAATGCGGCGGAAGTCGAAAGCATTGTGAACAGGATAATCTCCGTTTGGGAGAAAGTCGAAGCAAAAACCGCTGATTCTGCCGCTGAAGAAAATGCGGAGGAATCCTTTGAAGACGCTGCGGATGCAAATGCCGAACGTCTGCCGCTTCCTCTCGCAGGCGGCCTTGCGCAGGCACCGGAAGCGGATTATGAAACAATGAGCGCGGAGCAGTTCCGAACACTCCGAAAGCAGCTTAAGCGCGCCGCCATGGACGGGCGCAGGATACGACTTTGAGCGCGGATAAAAGCCGAGCAAAACAGATTTATTAAAGAAAGGAAAACAAAATGAACAAAACCACCATCAACACCACCGCAACCGCAGCCGTGAACGCAAAGTTCCCTGCGAAATATTATGACAGGCAGCTTCTTGAAAGCGCAAAGACGCGATTTGTCCATGCGGAATTCGGACAGAAACGCCCCATTCCCCGCAACAGCGGAAAATACGTAAACTTCCGCCGTTGGAACCTTTTCGACCCCGAAACCGCAATATCCGGCCTTGTTGAAGGCGAAACTCCCACCGGGCAGACACTTTCACAGACGGATGTTGAGGCGGAAGTTAAGCAATACGGTGCATATGTTGAAGTCAGTGACCTGCTCGACCTTACGGCATATGACGAAGTTATCAATGATTCTGCCGAGCTTCTCGGCGAACAGCTTGGCACGGTTGTGGAGTGGATCACACGCGATGCAATGTGTGCAGGCAGCAACGTTCAATATGCCGGCGGCAGAGCAGGCAGAAATGCCCTGACGAGCGAAGACAGGCTGACGACGACCGAAATTCGAAAAGCGGTGCGAACGCTGAAAAAGAACAAAGCGCGCCCCTTCTGTGAAGGCGGCAGGCAGCCGCATTTCATCTGTATCTGCTCGCCGGAGGCCACATATGACCTTCAGAACGATGAGATGTGGAAAAACGTTTCGACTTACAGCAATTCCGAAGCTATCTACAGCGGAGAAATCGGAAGATTGTTCGGTGTTGTGTTTGTTGAAAGCACTGAGGCCAAAGTATTTTCTCAGAGCGTTCACAATGCCGTTAAAGCGGCTACGACCTCATCAAAAACTTTTGTGCTTAAAAACACGCCCACCGAAGCGGAGAAAGAATATCTCTCCGTCGGCGGCAACACCATTCATATCGGGAGCAATGAATACACGCTGGATTCCGAAAACCCGTATGATGCGGATACAAATACCGTTAAGCTGACCGAAGCCGCCACACTGGCCGCAAACAGCGTCGTTTGGAGCGATGATGCGGCAAAGTCCGACAACGGGAACCGTGCGGCTGATGTTCACTGCACGCTGGTATTCGGCAAGGACGCTTACGGCGTTGTTGACCTTGAAGGCAGGGGTGCGGTTCAGCTGATCGTAAAACCGCACGGGAGCAGCGGCACTGCGGATCCGCTCGATCAGCGCGCAACAGTCGGTGCAAAGGTTGCTGCCTATGCGGCGGTCATTCTGAACGACCTGTGGCTTGTCCGTATTGAGCATACCGTTTCCTGAGGCAAAACAAACGGTATCAACGATATATTTTGATTGTATCAGCCGATACCGCGGGGTTTTCGAACACAAGCCGAAAATATTGCCGGCTCCGTGTTCGGAAATCCCTTTCCACCGTTTTTTACCTTCAATACAGAATTAACAGCAAAAAAGAAAGGAACGAAATAACAGGTATGGTAAATCAATTGACGGGAAAACGCCGCAAAAAAGCATTGAACGATATCGTGCCGATTAACACCGCCGCTTCAACCGCAGTTTTCGGAGATTCGGCACCCGAACTGCGGGGAATGAAGCTTGCAGCCGTTCGACCGCGACAAAAAAGCACGGCAGGTTTGCGCGGAATTACCGCCGCAAAACCCAATACCGCAGAAGCAGCTCAGGCGGCAGGCATTTTTCACCCGCAGAAAGGCACGGCAGGTTTGATTCCTTTGAGCGGCGCAGATACGGGAAATCACCCGAACGGTGCAAACAGCCCGAATTCCGTCGGCATTAATGCCGTCGGCGGAAATGCTGTCGGCAATTCCGATAATTCAAGCGGATCCGATGAAGGAACCGAAAACAGCGGAACCGGCAGCAGCTCCGGCAGTTTTGAAGACTATTACACGCGCCTGCTTGAAACGCTTCACGGTTACGGGGTTGCACTGACTCTTCCGACGCTTGAAGAGCTTTACTCTCAACTTGAACAATTTCTGCGCCCTGCCGTGGATTCCGCAATCGACAACCGACGGGAACACGGCGAAACGACGCTTGCGGAATTGGATGCGGACGCATACTCTCGCGGGATGGGTGGTTCAACCTACCTTTCCGGAATGAAGCGGCGCGAATACGATGCTGTTGCGGCCGATATTGCAATGCTTGAGGCCAATTATAATGCTCAGCTTGCAAAATATCTTTATGAAGCAACGCAGGAGCTTGCGGGCATTCAGCAGAGTTTTGCCGAAATGCAGCTTCGGCACAGGCAGGACATGCAAAAGCTCCGCGCACAACAGGCAGGAAGAGGTTCCGGAAACGGAAAAAGCGGCGGACAAGGCGGAAACGGGAACGGAAAGGGCAAGAGCGGCAGCTCCGGCGGCGGCAGTTATCCCGAAGGAAGCGGAAAGTACTATAACTATTATTGTGCCTATCTTTCCCATCTTTCCGCGCAGAATCTCGATAATGTTTTCTTCAGCAATTCTTCCGAATGGACGGCAATAAGAGAACAGATGCGGCAAAGGCTCGGAAACGAGCTGTACGAGCTGATTATGAACCGCTTTGTTCCGCAAGGCAAATGAGAGGAGGATTCAATGAGCGAAACAAGTTTTATCAAGCGATTTGATATCACTCTTGACCTTAAACAGCCGGGCTGCGGCGGCGATTTCAGTGTTGTGGACGGGGACACAGGCAATGTTGTTTATCTTGCGCTGACCGATGCGGGCATTCCCGTTTCGGTTGAAGGGCGGCGAATAATCGCAGCTTTTTCAAATTCACGCGGCAAATACATGCAGGACAGCGCAGAGAGCGGCGGCGGTATAAGCATATCGGATGACAAAGTTAAGCTTCAGCTCCGCCCGCAGTCATTTGCACCCGGAATTGTGGAATGCGAACTTCAGATCTACAGCGGCGGAACCGAAAATTCCGCAGCGGGAGCAACTGTTTATGACAGTCTTGTTACAACCGCAAAATTCAATTTTTCTTGCCGCAGCGCGATTTACGATGCTTCAACTATCGAAAGCGAGCCCGCCGCACCTCCGCTTTCCGCAGTTCTTTCCGCAATCGGAATTGCAGAGGGGAAACGCGTTAAGAGCGAAACCGCGCGAAATTCCGCCGAAGCCGAACGCGCGGCAGCGGAAAAAAGCAGAGCAGCCTCCGAAAAGGGGCGAATACTGTCAGAAACCTCCAGGGTGAATGCCGAAAACAGCCGAAAAACCGCCGAAGCCGGAAGGGCGCGGGCAGAAACGACCCGCGAAACGAACGAAACCGCGCGTAAGCAAAATGAAGCCTTGCGCATTTCCGCCGAAAACAACCGAGCCGCAGCCGAGACCAATCGCGCAAAAGCCGAAGCGAAACGCAGTGAGGCGGAGAATAATCGCATTGCAAACGAAAACGCACGGAAAGCAGCGGAACTTGAACGTTCGGCAGCGGAGACAGAGCGCGCAGCAGCAGAAACGGAACGAAGCAGAATCTTTCGGGGGGAAGTCGAACTTCCGACCGCTGCAACGCCGAACGATGACCCGGTTGATTTTGCGGTTGAAAGCGGCTGGTACTTTTATAAAGGAGGCATACTCGTTGTTTCCGCCGCGCTTTCCGGCAGCGCAGGCAGCGAATACGGAACGATCGATCAGGCTGCACTCTTGACCGACGGCACAATAATTCACCGCACCTGCACCGTTTCGGCAGGTGCCAAAAGCTGGGGCGCATGGGCTTAATTCAGCAGAATAAAACAACGAAAAAGAAAGGAAACAAATCATGAAGAATGCAATCGATTTTGTACGTTTTGCACTTTCTCACGCAAAACGCGAAACAATCCCCGCAGGAGCGCAGATTCCGCTTGATATTGAGGAATGCGGAACCTCTCCGTGGGAGTATCTGTTCGGAACAACGGGAAACATCGTTACTCAGGATCTGCTTAACAGACGTTTTTCGGAGTATTACAGCAAACGCGGCTGGACCCGTGAAAGGTTCGACCGCGCAACCGAAAACTGGGCCGCACGCCGAGTGACGGTTTGCGACTGTCAGGGGCTTTTGGATGTTTTTGTCGGAGTTGATGTCAACGCGCATTACTGCTATGCCGCATGGTGTACCGAAAAAGGCGAAATTTCGGGCATCGGCAGACCATACGTTTTGGGCGAGGCTGTGTTCATTCAGGGAAGCAGCGAAAGAATGACCCATGTGGGCTATGTTTGCGGCTTTTTGAACGGTGAACCGTTGATCGTTGAAGCACGCGGTCTGAATTTCGGCGTTTGCGTTACGAAATTTTCGGACAGACCGTGGACACACCGCGGGCTTGTTTCGAAACAGCTGATTTACACCGAAAACTGCTATGATGAGCAGATCATTCTGACCGTTCGCAGACCGATGATACAGGGCGATGCCATAAAACATTTGCAGACGGCACTGAACGCATTGGGGTACTATTGCGGCAGCGTTGACGGCAAATGCGGCAAACTGACCATGAGCGGCGTGAATGAATTTGTTGAAATGCACAGTCTCTATGCAGGCAACCCCTGCTCCGACCCCGGAGCGGCATGAAGCAGTTTCGGATTCACAAATGATGCCGAATCCGGCGGCACGAGAATGCGGAGCATCAAAACCGCATTAAATTCAGCAAAAGAAAGGACGTGAGGTAAAATTGCAGGAGTTTTTCACATGGAATTCATTGCTCACAAGTTCGGGCGCAACGGTTGCAACCTCGGTTGTTACCCAGCTGATTAAGGAAGCACCGCTGCTGAAAAAAATACCGACAAGGCTTTTAAGCTTCGGCATTGCGCTTTGCATACTGATGCTTGCACTCATTTTTGACAAGTCACTGTCACTCGGCACGGCGGCAATCTCCGTTATTAACGCTGCTGTTGTGGCACTTGCGGCAAACGGCATGTTTGACGCCGTATCGAGCGGAATGGGCAAACCGGGTTCCGGACAGGGCGGAGATTCCGAATCCGCCGAGCCCAATCTTCCCGACATTGCCGACAATTCCGACGGCAGCACCGCTGATACGGATGTATCAGATGTGCATGTCAACGCTTCTGCCGCCGCCGAGCCTTCTGCGGAGGCACACGAACTTTACGACAGCTGCGGACGTTGCTCAAAAAGCTGCCTTGACAGCGGCGAAAACTTCAACTGTTCGGAAGATTTTTCGGATTTTGCGGATTTAGGCCTTTGAACGGGTTTTCGAATCGTCTCGATTCAGCGTAAGAATGCCTATCACGGCGGCGGCAAGCACAAGAATCACGCCGCAGCCCTTCAGCAGCCCCATCGCCTCACCGAAGACCGCCATGCTTGTGAGCGAGGCGAATGCGGGCTCAAGGGTGTTCAAGGCGGAGGCACTGACCGAGCCGAGCAATTTTATGCCCGCAAGCAGCAGACGCAGACCGACAACATAACCGAGGAATGCTTCAAAAAACAGAATTATCCACATTACGCTGTCTGCCGGGAGGCAGAGTCTTCCGAGGATGAGCGCTGCCGCAAGGCTCCACAGGCAGGCGGAAGCGGTTATATAGAAGTTTGAAACAGGCGTTTCAAGCGAAGCGTACGCACTTTCGCGGCCCGCAATAAAATACACTGCGTACACAACGCCGGAGAGCAGCGCAATCAGCACACCGCCGACATTCACGCTGCCGCTGAACGAAGCATTTGAAATAAGCGCGATGCCTGCAAGTGCAAGCAGCGGCGAGATAAATTTCACGGCGGTTATGCGCTCCTTTTTTGAAACGAGCGTGATCAACATTACAAACACGGGATAGGTAAAGTTCAGGACTATCGTCATTCCCGCAGGTATGCGCAGATAGGCATAAGTGATGAGCAAAAGCGTTCCGGCAAGTGCACCGCCGCCGAAAGCGGCAAGCTGAACAAGCTGTTTCCCGCTGACGTCAAGACGCTTTTTCCCGATAAGGCAATTAAAAAGCGAAAGCAGGCTTGCAATACCCATGCTGTACAGCACAACGCATTCATTCGTCATTTCGCGTGAGGCGTCCGCAATCAGAAAATCTGCGCCTCCGCGCGGAAACAGTCGGGCTACAAACGATGCGGGCAGTCCGCCGTTCAGTGCGGCATTGGACAAAATAGGGGTTATTCCGTAGCATGCGGAAGCGAGCACGACGCAAAGCACGCCGAGAATATGTTTACGTTTCATTTTCAATGTAAACCGACCGAATACGCCGTATTCCGCGTTTCGGCCGCCTTTCGACAAAGATAAAAGCCGCGGACTGCCCGAAGCGGACTGCCCGACGATTTTGATTATATGGTACATCAACGTTCGGAAATTTTCAACCTTTTTAAGCAATGCTGTCCGCACGGCAATCCGCGCACCGGCGGCAGGCTCGGCGGCAGCTTTGTTTTCCGAAAACCCAAATCGATTGTTAATATTCAAAAAGCAAGGAGAAAAACAAATGGAAAACACAAAAAACGGGACCAAGCCCGCAGACTGCCGCCGAAAAAACGCGGCAGCGGAAACAATAATCATTGAACAAAACGGCACAAACTCCCCGTGGGTCGGCTGCATCAACTCCGTGAACTACAGAATTGAACGCGGCGTCCCCGTTGAAGTTCCCGCCGCCGTTGCGGCTGTTATCAAAAGCGGCAAAAGCGTTCGGAGCACAGCCGCACGCATTTCAAAGGCATACGAATGCAATGCTTACTCCGGCGGAGTGCGGCTGAACGGCGGCACTTGCTCCGACAGAGTTTTTTGACAGGAGGCACGGAAGGATATGACCCTTAACGACATTCTTACCGCCGCGCTTGCTCAGCTTGACCGCGGACACGATGCACAAACCCTTGAAAACTACCGTGTGAGGCTGGCGCAATACGCCAACGACGCGCAGCGCGAACTTGCAGATGCACTCGGGCTGTTCCGCACGGATAAAGTCCGTACTTCGGCAGGCATCGTTGACACAAGCCTGCTGCCCCGCCGCGTGAAACGCATTGAACGCGTTGTTCAGCTCGGCAGAGCTGTGCCTTTCAGGTGCGGCGACCGAACGAATACACTCCTGCTCCCGTATGACACGGCAGCCGAGATCACTTATCGGTACGAGCCCCGAACGCTGAACGACAATTCAGACCGAAGCGACCTTGACGACGGCCTTTTGGGGCTTGTTGTGAACTATGTTGTCGGGCGCGAACGGCTCGGCGGCGATGTTTCGACACAAAGCGGCGGCAACATTTATCTTGCGATGTTTGAAGCGGGCAAGGCCAAGCTGCGCGGCTATATACGCGACGATGATTCTTTCCGCATTGTGAACCGTTACTGATCCGCCGCAAAACTCTTAACAGCAATCAATAATTGAAAATTGAGAAAGGAACCGACAAATGAGCATTCAAACCTATTCCGTTGACAGATTCATCGGCCTGAATCAATCTGGCGACGAGAACCTTATGTCCCCCGCCTGCACGCCCGATGCGGCGAATATGTGCACCGACGGCGGCGAACTGCGTGTTGCATACGGATTCACACGCCTCTTTGAAGCTGCCGTGCCCGGCACGCTCCGCATTGACTTTTTTACACTTTATCGAACGAACGGTGCGGAAATACCGGTCGTTATTGCGGGAGGTGTTGTTTATGCATACATGGAAAACGCATGGACACCCGTTTATACCTATCAAAGCACGCGCTCAAAACCCATATACGACTGCGCACAGGTTCGCATCAACACAACGGATTACCTTGTTATCGCCGACGGACAGCACGGCATGATTAAATTTGACGGCAGCAGCGTCACCCAATTCGGTTCGGAAGAAAACGCATCAAACATTCCCGTTTCGTTTCTGACGATGTACAGAGGAAGACTGTTTGCGGCCGGCGATGCGGCGAACCCGGACAGGCTGTATTACTCCGTTCTTCCGGGCAGCGGACGCACCGTTGAACAATGGGGTGCGGTTGAAGCCTCTCCCGCCGTTGAGGGCGGTCATGTTGAGATAGGCGCACTCGGAGGCGATCCGATCGTTGCCGTGCGTGCGCTCTCCAATCAGCTGCTTATTTTCAAAAAGAACAGCCTTTACAGGCTGTTGGGGGACAGACCCTCCAATTACACCGTTGAACATATCGACACGGAAATACCGCAGACAAACCATGCCGCCGTTGCCGTGTACGGCGACATGCTGTATTTCGGAACGCAGAACGGATTGTATTACTACAACGGAGTCACTGCGCGTCCCTGTGCGGATATGCGCTGCATAAAAGCCTATATGGCAACGGCGGAAGTTTCCGGCTGCCGCATAAAAATCGTTCGCGACAGGCTGTATTTCACTTTTCGGCGCAGCGCAAGGGACGAAATGATCGAATATGACCTGTTGGAAAGGCGATATATGCGCAGGAACGGTTTCGAGCTTATCGACATGGCGGTTTCCGGCAGCAGGCTGCTTTTTATCAATTCAAAACGTTTTGTTTACCTTTTTAATAACGGCATGGACTATGACGGTGAACCGATAAATGCCTTTTGGTGCACACCGCTTACAGACCTCGGAGCCAAGGCCGCCGTCAAGAATCTGCGCAGGCTTTATCTGCGCGGCAGCGGAGGCACGCTGAAAGTGACGGTTGAAATTGACGGCAACACATACACCTGCCGCAAGCAGCTGCCCGACAGCTGTTCAAAAGTTACCGAAATTCCGCTGAAAAACGGCGGAAGATGCTTTCGGCTGAAACTGTCGAACGAAGCGGGCGGAAGTTTCACCCTGCGCGGCGGACTTGAGCTTGAAATCGGAATAGGAAAGAGGGTGGATTGATATGGCACTTGACATGCGCGCATTATACTATGTTGCTTTGCCCACGGAACGCAGCGAAGCGGACGATGTTCAGCGGCACGAAGAAGATATTAAGGCTAACGAAAACTGCTTAAATCAAAACTTTTCCGCGCTTGCGCAAAAAATATATGAGTTTGAAGCGCGAATCGCCTTGCTTGAGGCTGCTGCCGCATCCAATGCGGGCAAAACCGACACCGGCGTTGAAAGCAGCGTTATTTGAGAGATATTTACGTGTTCTCGCCGGATAATTCCCGTTTTAATTACAAATCGCATACGCCTGTCGCAGAGTGACTTTTGCGGCAGGCGTTTTTGGTTTGATTAAGTTAAAATATATCCGAGTGAACTGCTCGGAATTATTGACAATATCCGAGTAAAGTGGTATGCTTTGCACATAATAAAAGTGCAGCCCGTTCGAGGTCGATAAATTCGGTGTTAACGGGCGCAAACAAGGTGAAAGGAGTGCCGCACGCGATATGAAGCTGTCTACAAAGGGTCGTTACGGACTTAAAGCAATGGTTGATCTGGCCACCGAATACGATTCCGGAGCAAGGCTTTCCATTGCGCAGCTTGCCGAAAGGCAGGGCGTTAGCGCGGCATACCTTGAACAGCTTATAGCCTCACTGAAAAAAGCCGGGCTTGTGACTGCGCTGCGCGGCGTTCAGGGAGGGTACGTGCTTGCCCGTTCGCCGGAGCTTATCAGCGTCGGCGAGGTGCTGAGAGTTCTTGAAGGCAGCACGGCAATTGTCGATTGCGTCGGCACAACCGGAACGGATTGCAGCAACGTCTGTTCCTGCTCCGCACGCCCGCTTTGGCTGAAATTGCAAAGGCGCATTGACGACGTTTTGAACACAACCTCCGTCCGCGACCTTGCGGATGATTACATTACTCAAATGGAAAGGAATCAAGACAACAAATGAGACGTGTATATATGGACAATGCGGCAACCACCGCGCTCAACAAAGAAGTTCTTGACGCCATGATGCCCTATCTTACGGACATTTACGGCAATCCCTCCAGCCTTCACACATTCGGGCAGGAAGCGCACAAGGCAGTTGCGGACGCAAGGGAAAAGGTTGCCCGCGCACTGAATGCGGCGGATGCCGAAAAGGAAATCATTTTTACCGGCTGCGGCACGGAATCCGATAACATGGTTCTGCGCGGCATTGCGGAAAGGCTCAGCAAAAAGGGCAAACATATCATCACCACCGCCGTGGAACATCATGCGGTGCTTTATACCTGCCGTTACCTTGAAAAGCAGGGGTTTGAAGTTACCTACCTTCCCGTTGACGAATTCGGCAGAGTCACGGCCGAGCAGGTTCGCGAGGCCATTCGTCCCGACACGATTCTTGTTTCAGTCATGTTCGGCAACAACGAAATCGGCACGCTGATGCCCATTGCCGAAATCGGCGCAATCTGCCGCGAGCGCGGCGTTCTGTTCCATACGGACGCAGTCCAGGCAGTCGGACATGTTCACATCGATGTTCAGGCAATGAACATTGACATGCTTTCACTCTCTGCGCATAAGTTCCACGGACCGAAAGGTGTGGGCGCACTCTATGTCCGCAAAGGCATATTGCTCCCCTCCCTGCTTATCGGCGGCGCACAGGAACGCAACAGGCGCGCCGGCACCGAAAACGTTGCGGGCATTGTCGGTTTGGGCAAAGCTATCGAGCTTGCCTGCTCATCCATCGATGAAACAAGCGCAAGAATGACCCGTCTCCGTGATAAACTCATTGCGGGCATTGAAGCACGCATTCCCGAGGTTCGTCTCAACGGGCATCGCACCGAAAGGCTGCCGGGCAATGTCAATTTCTCCATCAAGTACATCGAAGGCGAATCCATCCTTCTCATGCTCGACCTGAACGGTATTGCGGCATCCAGCGGCTCCGCCTGCACAAGCGGCTCACTCGACCCGAGTCATGTTCTGCTTGCGATCGGCCTCCCGCACGAAATTGCACACGGTTCCGTGCGACTCACCCTTGGGGACGACACAACCGAAGAAGATGTTGACTATGTGCTTGATGTTCTTCCCCGCATCGTTGCAAGGCTGCGTGAAATGTCGCCTTTGTATCACGGCTGATCTGATTTAAATCAAAATCTGTAGAAAAATAAACAACCCGAACAAAGTTTCAATCGGAGGATAAATCAATATGTATACCGAAAAAGTTATGGATCACTTTGCACATCCGCGCAATATGGGCGAAATCAAAGATGCAAACGGCGTCGGCATGGTCGGCAATGCGAAATGCGGCGATATCATGCAGATGTTCCTGAAAGTCAACGATGACGGCATTATTGAGGACGTTGGCTTCAAGACTTTCGGCTGCGGTGCGGCTGTTGCAACCAGCAGCATGGCAACGGAACTTATCAAGGGCAAGAGCATTGACGAAGCTCTCAAACTGACCAACTCCGCCGTTGTGGAAGCTCTGGAAGGTCTTCCCCCCGCAAAGCTTCATTGCTCCGTTCTTGCGGAAGAAGCTGTTAAAGCGGCTGTCGATAACTACTATGCCCGCAAAGAAGGCAGAACCGACAGCGAATGCAACTGCGTTTCCTGCGGTCACGACCATGAGCATGATCACGATCATGAACATGAAGAAAATGCCGAGGACTGATTTTTGAACAGTCCGAGCAACCGTTGATATTACTCTGAAATTCACATGCGAGCGAACGATCTGCCGAAAAGCGCATTGTTCGCCCGCGCTTTTCATATTTTTTTCAGTGCCGCCGGCTTTCGCCGAGTGCACTGCAAAATTCAAAGTGTTATAAATACTCGGAAGCAACTGAACATGCTTGATTTCAAACCGATTACAAAAGAGCTGCTGATTCGCGAGGGCCGCAGCCTGCGCCGCAGCCGAATACAAATCTGTGACTATACTCCCGGCTGCCTCTACATATGGCGGCATTATTATCATATGCGCTGTGCGGAAGCGGACGGAATGTTTATTTTTGAAAGCGGAGACGGTTCGGGCTTGTATTATAACTGCCCCGTAGGCACGGGTGATTTTTCCGCTGCCGTGCTTGAAGCGCGCGATGATGCCGAAAAACGAGGCATTCCTCTGCGTTTTTCCTGCATTCCTTCTGAATACGTTGATGTGATTCAAAGCATTATCGGCCGAAAAGCAGAACTTGTCAGTGACCGCGCTTCAGCGGATTATCTTTATCCGTATGAGCAATTCTGCGGCTATAACGGGAAAGCACTGCACGGGCAGCGCAACCATGTAAACAGATTCAAAGCCGAACATCCGGATTTTTCTTTTGAAATGCTGACGGGCGAAAACCTCCCGGAAGCGGAAAGCTTTATGCGCCTCAACCGCGATGAATTCTATAAAGGCAGCGAAATTTCCGCAGACGAGCTTGCACGCATTGACGAATTCCTCCCCTGCATTTCCGAACTCGGCATTTCCGGCGGAATGCTCCGTGCGGGCGGCGTTGTTGTCGGGCTCACGGCGGGCGAAATTGTAGGCGATACGCTGCATGTGCATATTGAAAAAGCGCTCCGTGATTTTTCCGGCGCATATCAAACGCTTGCAATGTGTTTTGCGGAAAGCATGAAACTTCCCGGAGTAAACTTTATCAACCGGCAGGACGATACCGGCGATGAGGGTCTGCGAAAATCCAAGCTGTCCTACAAACCATGTGCATTGCTGGATAAATTCACGCTGCTCTTCGGCTGACGATCCGAAACGCTGATGCCGCACGCCGAGTATTTTTACGGTATAATTCTATTTCAACGCTGCACTTGACATTCTGCACTCGGTGATATAGAATAATATGGATAATACGGTTAACCCGACAGAGAAAGGTATGTTAACAATGTTTTTGTTTGATGGAATGTCTGCTGAAACCGGCAACGCGATCTCCGGATTTTTCAGCCAGTTCGGTCTGCCGCTGATTCTTATTGCGGCACTCATCATCATGTTTGTGCTCTCGGCGCGCAGCAACAAAAAGCGTCAGAAGCAGTATCAGTCCATGCTTGACGGGCTCAAAGCCGGCAGCCGTGTCCGCACGATCGGCGGCATCTACGGCACCGTCACCGCCGTTAAGGGCGATGTTGTCTTCGTCAGCGTCGGTCCCGACAAAGTTCGCCTTGTTTTCACAAAGCAGGCAATTGCAAGCATCGAAGATTCTCCCGTTGAAGCAACCCTCGACGGAGAAATCGTCGATTCTTCCGAAAAGAGATAATTCTCAACCCGTTTCGGATTAATATTTCGATTTTGCAGGCAAAACTCTCTGTCGAAAGCGGAGAGTTTTTTGTGTTCTCTTTTTGACAAAAACTGTTGACAGAATCCGAAAAGCTGATATAATATAGAAAAGATTATTGACTTTCGGAGGCGTTGTCATGACATGTAAAATCCCTACCCTGGTCAGAAAATTTGCTGCTGAATTTCTCGGCACAATGATTCTTGTGGTTTTCGGCTGCGGGGCGGCTCTGCTGTTTTCCCCGACCTTTCCGCTGACGACATTGACCGTTGCGCTTGCGTTCGGTCTTGTTATCATTGCAATGGCTGCCGCAATCGGAGACATTTCCGGTTGTCATATCAATCCTGCCGTTTCGCTTGCAATGCTGCTTGACGGGCGCATGGGTATCGGCGAGTTTCTCACATATCTTGCGGCACAGTTTCTCGGCGGCATCGCCGGCGGAGGCGTGCTTGCGCTGATTTCAAACGGCAATGTGCAAAGCGGACTCGGTTCAAACGGCTACCTTGAATCGACCTCAAGCCATATCAGCATTCTCGGTGCTTTCGTAATCGAAATTATTCTCACGTTTGTTTTTGTTTTTGTTGTTCTTCGTGTTACGAAAAAGGCGGAAAACGGAAAAATTGCCGGGTTTGTTATCGGGCTTACGCTGACACTTGTGCACATCTTCGGCATTCACTACACCGGAACCTCTGTCAACCCCGCAAGAAGTTTCGGCCCCGCTTTTGTGAGCGCACTGCTCGGCAATACGGCTCCGCTTAAACAGGTTTGGCTGTTCATCGCCGCTCCGCTTGCAGGCGCAGTCATCGCGGTTCTCGTTTACCGCTTTCTCTATTGCGGTGAGAGCAAAAAGTCGGAATAAGCCATCACAAACAGCCTTTTCCGTGAATCGCCGAAGCTGCGAATAACCGGAACATTAATGCTCTTTTTGTTTGCATTTTTCTTTACACGAACGGCTGCCGAAATTGGAAAACGTTCGGCAGTCGTTCACTTTAATGTTTTAGATTATCAAACCAATCATTATGAGCTTTATGAATTCTTACAAACATCTCGAAAAACTTTGCGGGGAGATTATGCGCGATGAGCGACGTGTGTCCGCATACATTGACGAGATGACCTGTACCCCTTTCGGCCCATCCCTTGTTGCAGGGTGGAACAATGACCTAAAAAAATTGAAGCATTACCGCCATATCAGAAACTTGATTGCGCATGAGCCTGATTGCAGTGAAGAGAGCCTTTGCGTACCTTCTGATGCTGTATGGATTGAAAACTTCTGCACACGCATTTTGAACTTAAGCGATCCGCTGTCTCTTTACAGGCGTGCATTGGCAGAGCAGCGCAAAGCTCAGGTGAAACGTATCCCGCAGCCGCAGGATTTAGATTTTGAAAATGCAGTTCGCACAAATGAAAACTTCAACAAATCTTCGGCAAATAAAAACCGCGGCAGCAAAGCTGCAAAACATGCAGCCGCTGCATGTTTTGCAGCCGTATTTACCGTTGCAGCGATATTGATATTGATGCTTATTCTGTTTCTTTTTTTATTAACGGCAAAATAAATCTCAACAGTTATTAAAAGTCTTGCTGTATAAAAAAATGGAGCGGGTGATGGGAATCGAACCCACGTGATCGGCTTGGGAAGCCGACGCTCTGCCATTGAGCTACACCCGCGCAAAACATTAAATATTCGAGGGTGATATTCCACCCTTGTTTGTTATCAGGCATATTATACCGCGTCTTGGGCTGAATGTCAACACAAAAATCGGAGTATCACTCACCGAACGCATGAACGGGTTTCATTTTTTTCTTCGGGCTTTCCGTTTTTTGTATTGACATGCGCATATTTTAGATATATAATCAGTATGAAACGGGCGAAAAGTACTTACCTGTTTTCAAATTTCTAAAAGCCCGCAAAAAAGCGGGCGGGAGGTACAGAATTGAAAAAGAGTCTTTTTAATGCAATTGTCAGCTTTATTCTTTGCCTGACACTTTGCGCAAACTGTTTCACGGGTGTTTCCGCACTGAGCTATGCTCAGCCGGACGGCACGCTGAGCTTTGAAAAAATCACGCATCCCGACAACGGTTCCGGGCAGAACGACGGTATTGTTGACTATGTCGGCAACGGCGTTATTTCCGCATCGGACGCCGGACAGGGCGCACGCGGGCAAAGCTATTCATGGTGTGCGGCAGGGCACGGCAGATACGTCTACGTCGGCACCTGCTACGGCGCATTGACAAACACGCTGACCCTTATGAGCAGCGTTCTCGGCGGCAATTTTGATCAGGAAAAGCTTACGGCTCTTCTGAACGTGCTTTACAACGGCACGTTTTTCACGGGTGAAGAGGACGGCGGTAATGCCGGCGGCATTTTAACGAAAATCGACACCGTAACGGGCGAAGTTACCGTTCTCATGTCCAAATGCACAACCGGCGACAATGCAATGTTCCGCAATGTTACGGCCTATAACGGAAAGTTCTATTTCTGCGGTGCGGTAAACAACCTTCCCTGCATTTATGAGCTTGACCCCGAAACCGATGAGATCACAATGGTCTATCAGGGCATGACCCTTCAGGACTACTATCAAGGTTATATGAACGGAGTCTGCACCGGTATACGCGGACTTTGCGAATATGACGGCGAGCTGATTCTGAGCTGCGTCACAAAGGACGGTCCGGTAATCCTTTCATCCTCCAACCCGAGGGAAGGCTTCACCGTTATTGCAAACCAGCAGGATCTGTTTAATTATCCCGCCTATCATTTTACGGACAGCATTTACGGCGGTTCCATTTGGGAAATTGTTGAATTCAACGGCAAGCTTTACGTGTCCATCTGCACCGGTACTCCCGATAACATGCCCGATGAAAACACAATGCAGTCCTTCGCACTTGTTCGCGGTGATAAAGCGGAGGATGGCAGTTGGAGTTGGACTCCCGTAATCGGGGACACCGAAAACGACGGTGCAAGATACACTTTCGGCATAGATCCCGAACGAACCCGCTCCGGCGCGGGCGTTTTGCAGGTTTATAACGGTTATCTCTACATCGGTGAATATAACGATGAAGAGATTGCTCTCGGCAACGTTCTTAAACACACGAGTTTCGACTTCATGAACGAAAATCTCCGTCAGTCGGTAAATCTTTACCGTATGGATGCGGACGAAAACATTGAGCTTGTTGTCGGCGATGCAACCGAAATGTTCCCGAACGGAGGCATTTCAGGCATCGGCTCCGGCTTCGGCAGGAATGAAAACCAGTATATATGGAGGATGACCGAGTACAACGGCAAACTCTGCATCGGAACATTCGACACAAGCAGCCTGCTTGAACCTGTCGGGCAGTTTGTGAACGGTGATATTCTGAACATGACTCCCGAAGAATGGGCAAGGCTCATTGGATTCATTCGCGACCTTATCGGCATCAGCGGCGGCGGCGATGAGGACGGCACGGAGGCCATGGACAAGCTCCTTGCGGAATTCAGTAACGAAGAGATTGCGCATATGCTCGCAACCGGTGATGTTTCGAAACTCGGTATCGACCTCGACAAAAAGGGCATCGCACCGGAAACCGTGAAGGCGTATTTGATGCGTGAAGAAATATCCGCACAGAACCCCGATGCTCTTCCCGATTTCGGCAGCATTCGTGACCTTATCGAAAAGCTTGGCGGCATTGAAGGCGTTATGGCAGCCGTTCGCAGCCTTTTGACCTGCGCTTCCTATCTCACTGATGCGGATCGCGGCTTTGACATGTATATTTCCGATGACGGTGTAAACTTTGAAACAGTAACAACCAACGGTTTCGGCGATCCCTATAATCACGGCCTCCGAGTTTTTGCTGAAACGTCAAGCGGACTTACCATCGGCACCGCAAACCCCTTCTACGGCACACAGGTATGGCTTATGGACGAAGGCGGCGAAACGGAGGAATACACCGTGACGTTTGAAGACGGCGTGACCGGTGAAATTCTCGGCACGGCAACTGTTCCTGCGGGCGAAATTCTCGGAAGTGAACTCTTCCCCGCCGCACCCGAACATGAAGGCTTCACGTTCATCGGCTGGGATTATGACGGTACCCCCGTAAACTCCGATATCACCGTGACCGCACTGTATGAACATGCAGCTCCCCCTGCCGACATCGGCGACGTGAACATGGACGGTTCCGTTGACACTTTGGATGCACTGCTTGTTCTGCGGTATGTTATGCAGGTCGGTGAACTTGAACATCCCGAGCTTGCGGATATGGACGGCGATGGCAGCATTACCACTGTGGACGCGCTTGCAATTCTCCGCACCGCGATTTTATAAGCACGGCAGGCAGCGCATGTTTTTCTTCGGTTCATGCGCTGAGTGATTAAGAAACAAAATAAGCAAAGTCGGCACCCGTTGTTGAGTGCCGGCTTTGTTCGTTTTCAAGGCAATTATTTAATTCATCACAATCCGAGTGCTTTTTTCAGAAAGCGGCGCAATTCCGCATCGGCAGCCGATTTTTGCAATCCGCCTGTTCCTTTTTTTGTTTGTGCAATGTTCGCGGGCTGTTTGCCGCAATACGACTCGCCCGTAAAATACAGCCCGGAATCGGGTCTGACCGATATTGAATCCAACGGCCAACCGGGATGGCGCGAAGCGGAAGGTTTATCCGTCATGATAAACGCTGCATGTGCGGCATCCTCTCTGCTGAAGGCGAAAGTGCTGAGTTTTCCGTCCGCAAAAACCGCAAAGCCGCTCAGATACATCGCCGTTGCCGCGCCGCCGAGGGAATGTACAAGCGCTGCATAGTATGCAAGCATCTCCTCGTCATTGCAAAACCTTGCTCTTCCGTTCGGAGTACGGACATGCAGCCCGGGCTGACGCGGGTCATCAAATGCAAGCTCCGCAAAATAGAGCCCCGAATCGTGGCACACAACGGGTTGAAATGTTTTGCCGTAAAATTCAGCCTTAATTGCGGCATTTTCGGCAGGTGTCGCCCCCGTTTCGGAAGGTTCTGCGGAGATATTGACATCCCCAAGCGTCAAAAGCTCCGTGCCCGCGCCGATAAGTCCGCCGAGCCAATCAGCTTTTGAAGGATTGGTTGTTCCGATCAAAACTTTCATTCAATGTTCCCCTTTTTCGCTTGCGATAAACAGCAAGTCGGCAGCTCACACATGTATGTCTGAGCCGCCGACAATGATTCGATTCAAACGAATTTATACTTACATATTGTTTAATTTGTCGAGGCCGTGATGCAGCCTGCGCAAAGCCTCTTCCCTGCCGAGCAGTGCAGCAATTTCGATCGCGCCGCCGGGGGTAACTGTCTTTCCGCTCATTGCAATTCGAACCGGCCAAAGCAGCGTGCCGTTCTTCATGCCGTGTTCCGCCGCATAATTCATAAGGAAATCATGCAGTGCCGTTTCCGTCCATTCGGGCAAAGCCTCAAGCTCCGGAATCACCGCTGCAAGAATATCGCGGCAAAGTTCGGGGTTCGTTTTGGATTTTTTATTTGTGTACAGGTCAACGGAATAATCCTCGTCCATCTTTGCAAGGAAAGCAACGGTTTCGGTAATATCCGTGAACACCTCCGTGCGCGGCTGAAGGATTCGCGCAAAAATCGACTTATCCATATGCCCGCAGCCTGCCGCTTCGAGATAGGGTTCGGCATGGCGGATGTATTCCTCGGGCGAAAGTTTGCGGATGTATTCCGCATTCATCCATCTGAGCTTTGTTTCATCGAAAATTGCGGGAGACTTGCTGAGACCCTCAATGCTGAATGCTTCCTTAAGCTCGTCCATGGTGAAAAACTCGCGATCGTTTCCGGGGCTCCAGCCGACAAGCGCAACATAGTTTATAATCGCCTCCGCAAGGTAACCCTGTGCAATCAAATCCTCAAACCCGGGATCACCGTGCCGCTTGCTGAGTTTGCGCGTTGCGTCCTTCATAACGGGGGTAAGGTGGATGTAAACGGGCTTTTCCCAGCCGAATGCTTCGTACAGCAGGTTATATTTCGGTGTGGAACTTAAGTATTCGTTGCCGCGCATAACGTGCGTGATGCCCATTGTGTGGTCATCTATAACGTTTGCAAAGTTATAAGTCGGCATTCCGTCCGCCTTTATAAGAACGCCGTCATCAAGCTCGGAACAGTCAACATCGATTCGTCCGTAAATAACATCGTCAAAGCCTGCTTCACCGCTTTCGGGGATGTTCTGGCGAATCACATAGGGTTCACCGGCATCAAGCCTGCGCTGAACCTCTTCCTTTGAAAGGTGCAGGCAATGCTTATCGTATTTGAAGGTTTCGCCGCGTGCTTCGGCCTCCGCCCTGCGCGCATCCAAATCCTCCTTAGTGCAGAAGCAATAATACGCCTTGCCCTTTTCAACAAGCTCCTTTGCATAGGGAAGATACATATCTTTTCGCTCGCTCTGAACGTACGGACCGTAGTTTCCGCCCTTGTCCGGGCCCTCGTCCCATTCAAGTCCCGCAAGTCTCAGGCCGCTGTAAATTTTTTCAACCGCACCTTCAACAAAACGCGCCTGATCGGTATCCTCAATGCGGAGAATAAACACGCCATCGTTCTTTTTTGCAAACAGATAAGCGTATAATGCGGTGCGCAGTCCGCCGATGTGAAGGTACCCCGTGGGACTCGGCGCAAAACGTGTGCGTACTGTCATATTAATCACTGTCGCCCTTGCCCTGCAAGAGCGTCCTTTCGGTCAAGATAATGTGTGCCGACGGAATGCCGCAGCAAGAACCATAAGAAACCGCATGAACTTTCGTGCGCTTCCGTCCATGTTTGTATTATACAGCAAAATTCCCCGTTTGTCACGGAAAAGCTTTTGTCGGAGCTGCCCTGTTTCGGGCGTTAAGCTGCAAAGGCCGAAGTATTTAAAATATATTTTTATTGCATTTGTTTTCCCTCTGTACAAACACCGTCGGATATGCTAAAATACGAGTATCGAGAATGATTCTTATTTCTGTTTTGGAGGTTTAAGATATGTACTGCGTTAAGAAAGTTACCGAAGACCTGACTTGGGTCGGTGCAAACGATCGCCGGCTCTCCATGTTTGAGGGTGTTTATTCCGTTCCGAACGGTGTGAGTTACAATTCCTATCTTTTGCTTGACGAGAAGACCGTTCTGTTCGACACGGTGGACAAATCCGTCAGCGAACAATTTATGGAAAATGTTGAGCATGTTTTGAGCGGCCGCCGCCTTGACTATGTTGTTATTCAGCATATGGAACCCGACCATTCCGCAACGCTTACGGAGCTTTTGCGCCGCCATCCCGAAACCACTGTTGTCTGCAACAAAATGATCGCGGACATGATAAAGCAGTTTTTCAACCTCGACATCACGCCGCGTGCACTCATTGTTAAGGAAGGCGACACACTTTCAACCGGCAGGCATAACCTGACCTTCATTGCCGCACCCATGGTACATTGGCCGGAAGTTATGGTCACGTATGACACCGTTGATAAAATCCTGTTTTCGGCGGATGCATTCGGCACATTCGGTGCATTGAACGGCGCAATTTTTGCCGATGAAGTGGATTTTGACCGCGACTATATGGATGAAGCCCGCCGTTACTATACCAACATCGTCGGCAAATACGGCGCACAGGTTCAGGCTCTGCTCAAAAAAGCATCCGGAATCGAAATCTCTCTCATCTGCCCGCTGCACGGTTTTGTCTGGCGCAGGAATCTCGACAGTTTTATTAACAAATACCTGCTTTGGAGCAGCTACACGCCCGAAGAAAGCGGCGTTGTTATTGCTTACGCTTCCATATACGGCAACACCGCAAATGCGGCTGAAGTGCTTTCCGCGTATCTTTTTGACCGCGGCGTCCGCACGGTCGTTTACGATGTTTCCGTCACCCCTGCGTCCGATATAATCGCCGCATGTTTCCGCTTCAGTCACATTGTTTTTGCTGCGCCGACCTATAATTCCGGCATATTTGTAACGATGGAAGCCTTCCTGCACGACCTTGCCGCGCACAGCTTGCAGAACCGCACCGTTGCTTTTATTCAGAACGGAAGCTGGGCTCCCACAAGCGGCAAGCAAATGCGTGCAATCATTGAACCGCTTCGCAACACAACGGTGCTTAACAGCCTGATTTCCGTTAAATCCGCGCTGAAGCCCGAACAGGCAGCCGAACTCGCCGCACTTGCCGACACAATCGCCGCGGATATTGCGGAAAAGGATGAACTCCGCAAACAGAAAGAAGAAGCTGAGGCAGTTGATAACGCACCTGCGCTCCCCTGCGGAATAGACAACAATGCAATGTTCAAACTTTCTTACGGACTGTATGTCCTTACCGCCCGCAGCGGCGAAAAGGATAACGGCTGCATTATTAACACCGCCGTCCAGCTCACGGACTCCCCAAAAACGCTGACCATTGCCGTTAACAAGGCAAACTTCACCGAGCAAATGATTCGCGAAAGCGGAGAATTCAATCTTTCCGTGCTTACGGATGCGGTCCCGATGAGCGTGATTTCAAGGTTCGGATTTCAAAGCGGCAGAGATTGCAGCAAATTCGAAGGCTGCGACTGCGTAAGGCGTTCCGCGAACGGCATCCGCTATATTCCGAAATACACAAATGCCTATATCAGCTGCAAGGTGCTTGAAGCTCAGGATCACGGCACTCACACTCTCTTTGTTGCGGAAGTGACCGAAGCGGTCGTGCTCGACAAATCGGCGGAATCCGTGACATATGAACGGTATCTTTCCGAAATAAAGCCCAAAACCGCACCCGTCTGTTCAACGGTGCAAAAGGGTTATGTCTGCAAAATCTGCGGCTATGTATACGAAGGCGAAACCCTTCCCGCCGATTTTGTCTGCCCTCTCTGCAAGCACGGAGCAGCGGATTTTGAACCTATAGGCTGATTGATTTAAATTTAAACAGTGAAACGGCAGCATTCAACATCGGATTGAGTGCTGCCGTTCATCCATTTATGTTGTTCAAAATGAAAACCATAGTATTAATCAGGCATTCCGAACCGATAAAGGACAGAACAATGCCGACGGCTTTGCTGCCTCTTTCCGAGCGGGGAATCATCATGGCACAGGAGCTGTTTTCCCTTGATATTTTCCGCTCCGTTAATGCAGTTTACAGCTCTCCGTATCAACGGGCATTCAGCACCGCCGAAAAACTGTGCAGATGCTTTTCAACGGATTATCGCCTTCGGGAACGCGAACTCGGCAATCCGCAAACATTGGATGCGGATTTTTGGGAACATCAGTACGAAAATCACGATTACAAAAACTCCGACGGTGAATCACTTAACGATACGCGTGAAAGAATGACCCTTGCCGTCGGCGAAATTCTTTCCTCAATGCGGGACGGCGAAACAGCTGCCGTTGTTACCCATGCTGCGGCCATTTGTGCATTTCTTTTGAACGAATGCTCAATCGAAGTTGTGAATGCGTCCGAAAAGATACGAAAAATTGTGCATCACGGCAATACCGTGCTGAACGGCAAAATTGCTGCACCGAGCGCATTCATCCTCAATTTTGAAAATGACCGTTTATGCAGTATTAATTATCTCAGTACGGAAAAAGAATTGATTGCTGATTCTTTCTGAAATTTCAGCCGACAGGCGAATATATGCAGCTGACTTTTTCCGAAAAAGCACCAATAATGCCGCAATATGCAACAGGTAATGCAGCAAAGGAAGCAGGCGTTCGCGCCCGCTTCCTTTTTCATACGTTGTTCGCTTTTCTGTTTTTTCGCCTGCATATCAATGCTGCGCATTGATTATCAAGCTGCGCATTGATTATCATGCTGTGCATTGATTATCATGCTGCGCATGATTATCATGCGGGCGTATGGATTGGATTTCGAGAACACGCTCAGCCCTGAAGCCCCTGCTCCTGCCTTTCCATGTTTTCGATCACTATATCGTAAATTTCGCCCAATGAGGCGGCATACTCAACAACTTTCCACGGCGTGTTTGTGTGAAAATGAATTTTGATAAGGCTTTCATCGCCCACTGCGAGCAGGCAGTCGCCCTCAATATTTTTTGTTATGTAATCAAAAATTTCATCCTCGGAAAGATTTCTGCCCTCGATCAGCAGCTGGGTGTCAAATTTGAATTCAAGCATATTGTTCCTTTCTGCCGCAATAATCCGGCGGCGCAGAATTTGAATGTAATAAGTTTCATATCGCAATTCGGCACGTTCGGTGCATCATCGACGTTCCTGCGATTCGGAACGGAATGCGCTGCATCGCCGCAGTGCCTGTTTTTTCGGTATCGGCCGTACCTCTCGGCAAATAATCAGGTTCGCTTTTCAAACTGTGTGCCGCATTTTGAGCATGTGACCCGAATCTTGCCCTTGCCGCGCGGTGCGCGCAGACGCTGGCGGCATTTCGGGCAGGTAAAATACCGATATTGCTTATGCCTCTTAAAGAAATTTTTAATCCGATTGAACAGCTTTGCAAAAAAACTGCCTATCGATGCCGACACGCGTTCGTAACCGCGCAATTCGTTTGCTCTTTTGTTCCCGTTTGCGGAAAGAGTTCTGAAAAGCATCAATGCCGTCAGCAAAACCGCCGTGAACAAAAGAACAAAACCCGATATGCTGCCGAAAAAGGCAAGACCGATTATTCCGAGTGCGACGGCAAGCATGAGCATGTCCCGCGAAAGTCTGTCAAACCCGTAACTGTTTTTCATTCTTTTACCCGCTTTCGCCGCAGCGAAAGTTTCCTTTCTTAATTATTTTTCTTTTTGCGTTTGGCTTTGCGGTTCGAATTCGCCGCACAAACACTGATTCACCCGTTATTCGGCGGTTTGGCTCAAAAGCAGCAAAAAACCGTTCGGCGGGATTTCAACTCTGATATGCCCCGTGCCCAAATCCTTTTGCAAAACCGTACCATCGGCAAATGCATCGGAATATTTATCCGCCGTGCGGACATTCAAGGCATCCGGGCCTTCACGGAAATCCTCTGCACCGAGTGCGGCGCAGACGGCATGATCGGCGCGGTTGACAAGTGTGAGCGCGCTTTCTTCACCTCGGCACCGAAGCACGGCGAATGCATCGGCGCACGGAGCGGCAAATGCCGTTTTCCCGCTGCTCATTGCGGCGTTGCGGCGGCGGAGAGCCGAAAACCGCATGACAAAACTGCGTATTTCGGGGTCTTCCCTTCCCCACGGATAGGAACCCCTGTTAAACGGGTCGGAAAGGCCCATCATTCCCGCCTCATCGCCATAGTATATGCACGGAGGCTGCGGCATTGAAAACATGAGCGCAAACGCCGCATAAAGCCGACGCTTTCCGCGCACGACAGCTTCGGGTTTGTATTGATATTCCGCCTGCTGTTCCCTCGTCAACGTATCTTTGGGCGGTGCATCGCTCAGGCAGGACAGGATTCTCTGCGTGTCGTGACTGCCCAGAAGGTTCATGCAGGCACCGTAAAACGGTTCGGGATAACGTTCCCGCTGCCCGGAAAGCGTTTCATACAGCGCATATGCATCCGTCCTGCACGTCAGAAAATCGCATACCGCATCGCGAAACGGGTAGTTCATGACGCTGTCCAACTCGTCCCCGAGAACAAACTTCCGCAGCCCGCCTCCCGAAACCTTGTTTGAAGCGTCCTCCCAAACTTCACCCAGAAGCACACCGTCCGAATCAAGCTTTTTTAGTGCTGTGCGCAGCTTTTTTATAAATTCATCCGGCAATTCGTCCGAAACATCCAACCGCCACGACGTTATACCGCAGCCTGCCCATTTTTTGAGCACGCTTTCTGTGAAACGAACATAATCGGGTTGAAGCTCATTCACCTCCGGCAGGGTTTTGAACCCCCACCAGCATCGGTACTCATCCGGGAAATGTTCGAATTCGTACCATTTATAATATGGCGAATCCGAGCCGCTGTATGCACCGCACGAGGGGTATGTTCCGTATTTGTTAAAATAAACACTGTCATCCCCGGTGTGTGAAAAAACACCGTCCGCCATTAAGCGGATGCCGTATTCCGCCGCCGCTTTTGAAAGCTCGGTTAAATCATAATCGCTGCCGAGAATCGGGTCAACGGACAGATAATCGGAAGTGTTGTATCTGTGATTGCTTGCGGCCTCAAAAATCGGATTCAGGTAGATGACGGAAACTCCGATTTGCGCAAGATAGGGAAGCTTTTGTTTTATCCCTGCAAAATCGCCCCCGTAGTAATCGCACGGGGAATAGAATTTTTCCCCTGCACAGGGGCTGTACAGCACGGGTTCGAACCAGTCTTTGTGCCTGATGATTCGGCGGCCGAGTTTTTCATGGTATTCAGCCCTTGAAAACGCGGGAATGCAAGTGCCCCGTGCCGAGTCGTTTAAACACTCACGGTTGAACCTGTCCGGAAAAATCTGATAGACAATTCCGTGTCTGAACCAACTCGGCGTTTCAAAATCGCGCGCAAAAACCGTTATCTGATAATCAGGAGGTGTCTCCCATGCAGGGTAAAACTTTCCGATGCCGCTGCGGGTTTCGGGCGCGCCGTAAAACAGCCGCGTCGTTTCCCCGCCGTCATGTTCCGGAGCAACATCAATGATGAAATAATACCATATCAACTGCGGTTCGGCAGGAGCAGTGATATTGAACGAAAAGCAAAAGCCCCCATCCCCTTCAAGCGGAAGCGAGCGCAGTTTTTCGCATGAACAAGGGGAGATTTTTTCTGCCGAAATGAGCAGTTCTTTCCCGTCGGCCCACAGCCGCAGCGATGCACGCGCCCGCGCCGCATCGCGCCCGGAGAGATAAATGCACAAAGCCGCTTCCCCGCGGCATTTCAATGCACCGTGCGGAAAGCGGCAGTCAAGCAATCTTGAATTGTGATATGCAAAAAGATTCATTCGTCAGACATTGAAACGGAAAACGATTATATCACCGTCCTGAACAACATAATCCTTGCCTTCGGAACGAACAAGACCCTTTTCCTTGCAGGCCGCCATGCTGCCCTGTTCAATGAGCGTTTCATAGGGCACAACTTCCGCACGGATAAACCCGCGCTCGAAATCCGTGTGAATTTTGCCCGCCGCACCGGGAGCTTTTGTTCCCTTTGTTATCGTCCATGCACGAACCTCGTCCGTCCCCGCGGTCAGGAAGCTGATGAGTCCGAGCAATTCGTAACTCTTTTGAACGAGCTTGTCCAGGCCGCTCTGCCCAATGCCGAGATCCTCGATAAAAGCCGCCTTTTCTTCATCCGTAAGCTCGGAAAGTTCCTCTTCAACCTTTGCGCATACGGTCAGCGCAGCCGCACCTTCTTTTGCGGCTTCGTCATAAAGCTTCTGTACGGCAGGCGGTTCATTGCCGATTTCATCTTCGGCTATATTCGCGGCATAGATAACGGGCTTTGTGGTCAGGAGGAAAAGTTCGTCCGCCGCAGCGCGTTCATCGTCCGTAAGTTCCATGCTCCGCACAGGCTTGCCGGAATCCAAATGCGCCTTAATGCGTTCAAGAAATTCAATTTCGTGAAGGTACTTTTTATCTCCGCTTTTTGAATTTTTCTTTGCTTTGTCAATGCGGCGTTCAATCGTTTCAATGTCGGCATAAATAAGCTCAAGATTAATCGTTTCCATGTCGCGAACAGGGTCAACCGAACCGTCAACATGAACAATATTTGAATCTTCAAAGCAGCGGACGACGTGAACTATCGCATCCACTTCGCGAATATGCGCAAGGAATTTGTTTCCCAAACCCTCGCCGCGATATGCGCCGCGAACAAGTCCCGCAATATCAACAAAACGTATTGTTGCGGGAACAAGGCTCTTCGGATGATACATCTCGTTCAATACTTCCAATCGTTCATCGGGAACGTTGACAATGCCGACATTGGGTTCAATTGTGCAGAACGGGTAATTCGCAGCCTGTGCGCCCGCCTTGGTGATAGCGTTAAAGAGCGTGCTCTTGCCGACATTGGGCAAGCCGATAACTCCGAGTTTCATTCGTTTCGTGTCCTTTCATGAAAAAGCCGAATCACCCGCCTGTGCATATTCCGCCCGCAGGAAGATTCGGCTTTATTATACCATTAATACCGAATTTCTTCAATATCCCGAAAATCAATTCCAAGTATTAATTCATCGCTAATGTTTTTATGAAAATCGTCTCCGGTGCGGCAATTCGGCCGAACTCGAAAACGCGGTTTGCAATTGCCGTAACACATCCCGCCCCGCCTGCGTATTATGGGGGTGACGGCGGGAATCGCCGCAAAAAATCAAGGAGGCAACAAATTATGTGTAACGGTTTCGGCAACAATTGGTGGTGGATTATCATCCTTCTGCTCATCTTCGGCAACGGAAACACCTGCGGCTGCGATAACGGCTGCGGCTGCGACAACAACAACTGCGGATGCGGCAACAATTGGTGGTGGATTATCATCCTTGCCCTGCTCGGCGCATTCGGTGAAAACGGTCTCGGCTGCGGCTGTGACAACAACAGCTGCGGATGCGGCAATAACAACACCTGCGGATGCGGCTGCTGACAGAGAATAAAGCTCTTATATCCCGAACGCGGGATTAAATTAAACCGCCGTGCGAATTGCGCTGTCGCCGAATAATGCCCTGCGCGCGGCGCAATCCGTGCAGTGCCGACAAATAAACAATGCCGCAATGCGGAAGAGGGTCTGTCTCAGTCCTTTCTTCCGCATTATCGTTTCGACACAAAAATACAAAAATATAACCGTAAAAGCCATTGTTCCCCGCTTGAATTCTCCGCAGTATGCTGTTATACTCGACGTTAAATTCGGAACACCTCCACGCCCCGCGCAAAATGCGGCAGCCCTGTTCCGAAGTCTTTATCTTCCTTCCGAAAGGACAAAAACATGAAGAAAGCAAAAAAAACAAATAAATCCGAATTTTCAAATAAAAAGATTTCGACAGCGAGCGGAAACACAGCCGTGACCAATCCCGAAGAGCTGCTGGACTTTGCCGTTGCGGTGGCCGCCCGGCTGCAAAGCTGCGGCGCGGAAACATACCGTGTTGAAGAAACCGTCGTGCGCATCATCGAAGCATACGGTATAGACAAAGCCGACGTATTTGTAATACCCGGAAGCATTTTTGCCGGACTTGAGGACGAAAACGGGCAGGTTTACTCCAAGATCCGCAGAGTTAAAGACATCGACACGGTTCTTGACGGCGTTGAGATGTACAGCGCATTCTGCCGCCGGATCTGTGCGGAAACGCCGCCGGTTCGTCAGGCGCGGCAGCTTTTGCGTGAAACCGAAAAAAGCATACGCAAATACAAGCTGCCGATTGCGTATCTCGGCTACTTCCTCATTGCGGCGGGTTTTGCTGTGTTTTTCGGCGGAACGCTGCGTGACGCTCTCGGTTCCGGGCTCTGCGGCATTGCGGTCGGGCTTTGTATTCAGGGCATGGGTTTTTTGCACGCCAACCCGTTCTTCAAAACCTTCGTAGGCGGGTTTGTGCTTGCATTTGCCGCATATTCCCTCACCGTATTGGGTCTTTGCGACAATGCGGATGTTGTTTCAATCGGAGCAATAATGATACTTGTTCCGGGATTTCTTTTTACAAACAGCCTTCGAGATATTATTTACGGGGACACTCTTTCCGGCATCAACCGCCTTGTTCAGGTCGTCATCATTGCAATCGCGCTTGTTGTCGGCACAAGTGCGGCATTCGGGCTTTCACGTCAGATTTTCGGCACAATTGCCGGAAGTCCGCAGCTTGTTGAACACAGTCTTGCCGTGCAATGCATCGCCGGAATGGTGGGAACTCTCGGATTCGGACTGTATTTGAACATGCACGGCAGCGGCATTCCCTATTGCCTCGTTGGCAGCATTATCTCATGGGTGGTTTGCTGCCTTTGTATGCGTGCAGGCATCGGCGAAGCAACAAGCTATCTTATTGCTGCCGCCGTTTCTTCCGCATATGCCGAAATCATGGCGCGTATCCGCAAATTCCCGGCGATAGCTTATCTCATGGCGGCACTTGTGCCTTTGATTCCCGGTGCCGGACTGTACTACACAATGGATTTTATTTCCAGAAGCCAAATGAACGAGGCGTGGGCCAAAGGATCGGCAACCGCCGCAATTGCAGGCGCAGTCGCCGTGGGCGTGCTGCTTGTTTCAACCGCGTTCCGCATGTGGGGCGTGTATAAAAAGAAAAGAGCTGCGGCAAAGTGCGGCGCACAAGCCGACAGCAAATAATCTTCAGTTTCGCTTTCCGTTTAAAAATGCTGAGAAATACAAACCGAGCGACTTTTAGCACAGCTGTCGGTCACTCGGTTTTGTCTTTTTTATTGCCTTATTTACATTTTGTTCGTTTATGTTTGCGGCATGATTATGTTCAGTGTCTGCTGAGCAATTTTTGCATGTCCTGCGGCAATTCGGCTTTTATGCAGAGTTTTTCTCCGCGCAGCGGGTGAACAAACTCCAACCTGTATGAATGCAGTGCCGGCCGCCCGATAAGCTCCGGCTCCTCCGTTCCGTAGAGCCAATCGCCTGCAAGCGGGTGCCCGACGGCCGCCGCATGAACTCGTATTTGATGTGTCCGCCCCGTGCGAAGTCGGAATTCGACAGGAATAAGCCCGCTTTTGTTTTCATATCTTTGAGCATCGTTTTCTTTTTTTATAACGATGTTTTCAGCCTGTTCGTTTTCCTCCGCCGCAAATCCGCGGCAGCCGTTAAATCCGTAATCTTTCAGAAGGCGAAAATCCGTGATCGCCTCCGCACCGCACGGGTCAATGACGCGCCGCACGGACGGGCCGTCCTCCCGCTTTATGGGCATGTCAACAGTTCCCGTGTTCGCCCCGAGCCAACCGTGACAAATGCCGATGTAAAAACGCACATAGCTGTCCGTATGCAGGCAAGCTGATAAACGTTCGTGCATGTAACCGTTTTTTGCAATCGTCATTACACCCGTCGTGCCTCTGTCAAGCCTGCTCACGGGATGAAAAAAACCTTCGTCGCCGTAATATTCATTTACCGCAAGCTCAATCGACGGCACGGAATCATCGTATCGCGATCCGTGAACCGCTGCACCGGCGGGCTTGTTGATAATCAGCAGATCCTCATCCTCAAAAAGCACTTCAAACGGCAATTTTCCGCATCGCTCCGGACAAAAACCTATCGCCGCCGCTATAATATCCCCTTCCGCGGCGCGGACGTTTGAAAACACCTTCTCTCCGTTAAGAGTAATTCCGTTTTCAACCCGCTTCAGCCGCGCAGCAAGCCCCCCCGAAAGCTGCATCTCGTTCCTGAGCAAACTCTGCACGCTTCTCCCCGCTTCGGCTTCGGAAACACGGTGAGTCAAAAAGCGCGGCTTGGCTCTTTGCGGCTTGCCGCACTCGCAATTCTGATTTTTATAATCGTTTATGTTCATCAATTTTTCGAGGGTGCTCCGAAGCTCCTGCGGTCAGCCCTCATGCCGCGCGGCTGCGCGCCAAAGTGCAGTATCGATTTACATTTCTCTGCGGTTTTCGATGGAACGAAGCAGGGTAACTTCATCGATGTATTCGAGGCTGCCGCCGATAGGTATTCCGTGAGCAATGCGCGTAACGCGGACGCCGAGGGGTTTGAGCAGCTTTGCGATGTAGTTTGCGGTTGTTTCGCCTTCAACATCGGGGTTGGTTGCAAGGATAACTTCCTTAACTTTTTCACACTCGATGCGCTTGCAAAGTTCGTTTATTCGAAGCATCTCCGGTCCTATTCCGTCCATTGGGGAAAGAACGCCGCCGAGAACATGGTACCTTCCGTGATATTCACGCATACGCTCCATAAAGATAACATCGCGCGCATCTTTAACAACGCACAGAGTGTCAGAGCTGCGTTTCGGATCGGAGCAGATCTCGCAAACCTCATTTTCCGTATAGTTACCGCAGATAGGGCAAAAATGAACAAGCCTGTGCGCATCCTCAATCGAATTCGCAAGGGCTGCTGCATCCTCATCGGGAAGGGAGATAATATGGTAAGCAAGCCGTTGTGCTGTTTTGATGCCGATTCCGGGCAGGCGGTTGAGCCGCGCGATAAGTCTGTCGAGACTTTCCATTTTGTTCTGCCGAAGAATCAGAAGCCGAAGCCGCCGAGATTTCCGAGACCGCCGGTGACTTTTGACATTTCCTTTTCCATCGTTTCGTTAGCAAGGCGAACGGCCTCGTTCACTGCGGAAAGGATAAGATCCTGAAGCATTTCAACATCATCCGGATCCACTGCCGCCGGGCTGATTTCGATGGATTTGAATTCTTTGTTGCCGTTCACAACAACTTTGACCGCGCCGCCGCCGACACTTGCTTCAAAATCGGTGTTGCCGACTTCCTCCTGAACGCGGGCAACTTCCTGCTGCATCCGCTGTGCCTGGCGCATAAGCCCCTGCATGTTGCTTGCGCCGGTGTTGAATCCGTTAAATTTTCCCATTGTTTATACCTTTGCTTCTGCCGCTGCAAAAGCTCCTTTATATTATTTTAAATGAAACGTGCCGAACCGCTTTAATCTGTTTTTTGACGGAATCGGCATTTAATCGGATAACCGGAATTTTGCGGTTTCGGCAAATTCCGATTGAATTTTGCAGACGGAGCCGTTTCGGGCAAACAAGTCGAAACAGCTCCGCCGAAAGTGCGAATTTACGTCTGCATCAGCACTTCATAAGATATGCGTTAATGAACGATTCAATGTCGCCGTCCATAACAGCCTGAATATTGCCGGTCTCCTCACCCGTGCGATGATCCTTGACCATTGTGTAGGGTTGGAAAACATAGCTGCGAATCTGGCTGCCCCATTCGATTTTTTTCATTTCACCCTTAATATCCGCCATGTGCTCCATGCGTTCGCGTTCCTTGATTTCAAGCAGCTTGCCGCGGAGCATACGCATTGCTGTTTCGCGGTTTTGAATCTGGCTGCGTTCGTTCTGGCACTGAACAACGACACCCGTCGGGAAATGCGTTATGCGGATCGCGGAGGATGTTTTGTTAACATGCTGTCCGCCTGCTCCGCTCGAACGATAAGTATCAACACGGATATCATCGGGATTTATCTCAATATCGCCCGCATCATCGTCAAGAATCGGAGTTACATCCAGCGAGGCAAAAGAGGTGTGCCTGCGCCCGGAGGAGTCAAACGGGGAGATTCGAACAAGCCTGTGAACACCCTTTTCCGCCTTAAGGTAACCGTAGGCATTGTCCCCCTGGCACTCAAAGGTGACGGACTTGATGCCCGCTTCCTCACCGTCGAGCAAATCCAGTTCCTTCACAACAAAACCTTTGCGTTCGCAATAACGTGTGTACATGCGGTAGAGCAGGCTGACCCAATCCTGCGCTTCCGTGCCGCCTGCACCGGCATGAAGGCTGAGAACGGCATTTGCATTATCGTACGGCCCGCGGAGCATCGTGTCGATGCGGAACTCTTCAACCTTATGCAGGAACTCCTTAAGCTCCGCCTGTGCTTCAAGCGCGGTTTCCTCGTCATCTTCTTCCTCTGCCATATCAAACAGGGTTGAGACGTCCTCGCCGGTTGTTTCAAGCTTGCGATATTTGTCAAGCTTTGCGTGAATCGCTTTTATGCGTTGATTGACCTTGTTTGCATTTTCAACATCGTTCCAGAAGCCGTCCTGAGCCATCTGCTCCTCAAGCTCCTGTTTTTCCTTTGCAAGCCCTGCAAGGTCAAAGGGATTCACCCGCCTGCTTAAGGGCTGCAATGGCTGCCGTCAACTGTTGACGATATTCGTCGAGTAGAACCATTGTGTATTTCCTTTCGATAAAATAAATTATTATTGATAGCCAATTGATTGACGCTTCGCGGATCCGAATTACATCCTTTCGGGCGCTTCAAGCCCGACAAGGAACAGACCTGTGCGAATGGCGGTGCGTGCGGCTTCGGTGAGCGCAAGCCTTGCGTTGCGAACGGCCGTATCATCATCCATAATGCGGTTGTCGTAGTAGAACTTGTTGAAGCATGAACAAATATCTATAACCGCACGGGAGATAAGGTAGGGTTCGTATTTTTCCGCCGCCTGTTTAATGCAGCCCGGCAGTGAATCTATTGCGCGAAGCAGCGCGGCCGAAGCTTCATCCGAAAGCACCGAAAAATCGATGTTTTCGGCATCGAATCCGTCCGCCTTGCGCATTACGGAGCATGCACGTGCATAGGTGTATTGCGCATAGGGACCGGTTTCGCCGTCGAAATTGAGAGATTTTTCCCAAGAGAAGGTGTAATCCTTTATCCTGCCGTTATAAAGCACGCCGAAAACGAGTGCACCGACGCCGACCTGCCGCGCAACCTCCTGCTTGTTTTCAAGGTTGGGACTTTTTTGCTTGATAATTTCAAGCGTTTTTTCAATCGAGGCATTCAAAACGTCCTCAAGGTAAACAGCATTGCCTTTGCGTGTGGAGAAAGTCATATCCTCCATGCTGACCATGCCGAAACTGACATGAACGCAATCCTTTGCCCAATCGTAGCCCATAAGCTCAAGCACCTTGAAAATCTGGCGGAAATGCAGGCTCTGCTGATAGGCAACAACGTACAGGGACTTATAGAAATCGTAAGTATTCTTGCGATATTCCGCAGCGGCAATGTCGCGGGTTGCATAAATGGTGCTTCCGTCGCTCTTAAGGATTATGCAGGGCGGCATATCATATTCGGAGAGATCAACAATGGTCATGCCGTTGTCGATTTTCGTAAGCCCCTTATCCTTAAGCTCCTGCACAACGGCGGGCATTTTGTCTTCATAGAAGGCTTCGCCGTTATAGCTGTCGAACGTTACTCCCAAAAGGTCGTAGACCCGCGCAACATCCTTGAGCGTCAGCGTTTTGAACCACTGGAAAAGCTCCCATTCATGCGGTTCGTGCAGCTCGATGCGGCGGAATGCGGCACGTGCTTCATCCTCAAGAGAGGGGTCTTTTTCGGCCTCCTCATGGAATTTGACATAGAGTGCAACAAGTTCGCGGACGGAATTGCCGTTTTCGATTTTTTCTCTGTCGCCCCATTTGTCGTATGCAACGATCATTTTTCCGAACTGCGTTCCCCAATCACCGAGGTGATTGATGCTGACGGTCTTGTAGCCCAAATGGTCAAAGATACGCCTGAGCGAATTTCCGAGAACCGTTGTTGTGATATGGTGGATGCCGAAGGGCTTTGCGATGTTTATGGAAGAATAATCCAAGCAGATATTCTTTCCGCTGCCTTCGGTTGAAGCACCGTAGCCGTTGCCTTCGGAAAGAACCCTTTGAATGACGGTTCGGGCGAATGCGGATTTGTCCGTAAAGAAGTTCAGATAGCCGCCGGCGGTCTCAATACGGGAAAAACCCTCAATTTCGCCGAGATTCCGGGCAAGCTCCGCGGCAATTGCGGGGGGAGCTTTTCTGAAAGTTTTTGCAAGCTTGAAGCAGGGCAGCGCAAAATCACCCATTGCGGGGTTCGGCGGAGTTTCAAGCATATCGCCGATCTGTTCGGCAGTCATGCCGCAGGCATTGCTGAGAGCGGCGCAAAGGTTTTGTTTGAAGTCCATGTGGATACCTCTTGTCGGAAATACGCTGATGCATTAAACAGAACCAGCGTTCGTTTGTTGTGATGCAGCGCCCGCTGTGTCTGCACGCAGGCGGCACCCGTGCATTCGATCGGAGCAGATTGCGGCTGTTCGGTGAAAAACTTTGAACTTTAAGCAAAAATAAGCCGAATCGCCGTCCCCGGATCAAAATTCCGTTATATTCCGTATTATACCATAAACAATTTCTGTTGCCAACACTAAAATTCTTTGATATAATAAAGGGGCTATGGATAAAAAGAAACGAAAAGTATATACTCCTGCCGAAAAAAGGCGCAGAAACCGCCGTCACAACGCCATTGTGACGGCAATCGCCGTTGTGCTGATGCTTGCGGGTATCATTATTATCGTGAGCGACACGACGTTTTTCTTTGACGATGCCGGGCGTTGGATACGCCGCAACATCTTCGGAGAAGTATTCGAAACGATTCCGCCTTTCCCGACAGGCAGCCCGAGCGGACCGAGTGATCCCGATGACCCGAACAATCCCAACATCGGGCCGCAGGGCAGTCTCGTTCCGCGTCCGACGTTTTCGCCGGACGAAACGCCCCTGCCCGAAAATGTTACGGAAGAACCGTTCATTTACGATTATGCGCCCGAATGCGTTTATTTTCCGCAATATGATATAACCTGCCCCGTGGATCCCGTCGGATACAATTGGCGCGGCGAAATGGCAACCGTACGTTCTCCGTTCCGTGCCGGATGGCTCAAATACAGCGGGGATCCCGTAACAGGCGGCAACGTTATCCTTGCGGGGCACAATCGATACAGCGGCAAACTCGGTTATTTTTCCGTTGTAAAGGATAAATTGCAGCCCGGGGATCAGGTCATTGTCAAAATGCAGAACGGCGAATACGCTTATTATATCGTTGAAAGCATTAACCAATACCACTATCAGCATGTTCCGTGGGAAGTCATGCAGCATGACGGCGAATCAAGATTGACGCTCATCACCTGTCTCGGCGACTTTAGCTCTTCCGCCGGAACAAGTATGCACCGCGTTGTTGCTGTATGCAGACCCTACACCGGTGAGTAACAGCGGCGGATACGTCAAAGCGGTTCAATTCATCCGAAATCAAAAAGGCGATAAGCTGCCTTGAAAACTCGAGTGCGGCATTATCATAAAAATTTACCAAAATCAAAATCAAAACGGCGCAGCGAATAATGTGCGTCGGCGAAAAATTCAGGAGGTACACCTATGTCCGGACATTCCAAATGGGCAAACATTAAAAACAAAAAGGAGAAGACCGACTCTCAAAGAGGTAAGGTTTTCACAAAAATAGGCAGAGAAATTGCAATCGCCGTTAAAGAAGGCGGCAGCGACCCCGCAAACAACTCAAAACTCCGCGATGTTATTGCAAAAGCAAAGGCAAGCAACATGCCCAACGACAACATCTCCCGCTCCATCAAAAAGGCGGCAGGCGAACTCGGCTCCATTAACTACGAAAGCGGCACTTACGAGGGTTACGGCCCCGGCGGCGTTGCAGTCATTGTCGAAGTTCTGACTGACAACCGCAACCGTACCGCTGCGGAAATCCGCCACCTGTTTGACAAATACGGCAACGGCATGGGCAACTCCGGCTGCGTCGCCTGGATGTTCGACAAGAAGGGTCATATTGTCATTGAACGCAGCGCAAAAATCGATGAGGAAGAACTCATGATGGCTGCTCTCGATGCCGGCGCGGACGATTTCAATGCACAGGACGACTGCTTCGAAGTCTTCACTTCGCCCGCCGATTTTTCTGCCGTTCGCGAGGCTCTTGAAGCCGCAGGCTACACCTTCCTCTCCGCCGAACAGGATATGATCCCCTCCAACACCGTTGATGTCAACGATCCCGAAATGATCGCAAAAATCGAACGTATGCTCGATATGTTCGATGATAACGATGATGTCCAAGAGGTGTTCCATAACGCAATCCTCCCCGAGGAAGAGGACGAAGACTGAGCCTGACTGAGGATTCGGTCAATAATCAAACAGCTGCCGAACTGTTGTTCGGAACGTTAAAGAGCCGCGTCAAAGCGCGGCTCTTCTGATTAGGCGGGAGTTGAAAACGCACTGCGGTGTCCGATGCACAGGAGCGTGTTTTTAATTTACCGCATTATCTTCTCAATGCCTTTTTCGCGAAATCATAATTTTTCTTATACACAATATCTCCCGTTGTGTCATATAAATCTTTCCATATGGACATCGCTTCTTTAAGGCATTCTTTCTGTTCGTCTGTTGCCTTTCGCTGCAATGGAAGTGCACCAAGTCTGTATAACGAACTTGCAAGAGCGTCTTCATCAAACGATCGAGACCCGAGCTTAACGTTAGTGCGGCAGATCTCAACCGATTGTCTGTACAGCAATTCAGCTTCGCGATAATTGTGTTTAAGTTCTGCTATATGACCGATCTGTTCATAAGAAGCATACATATTCCACTTAAGTTTGCCGTCATCGGGCGAAGCTGCGAGAAGTTCTTTGGTTATCTGCATTGCCATTGTATAGCATTGCAATGCTTCGTCAAGTTTATCCATTTCCTCTTTCGCCGTGCCGAGTTTTGTGAGCGTGAATGCATGGTCACGCATAAACATTCCGTTAACATCGGCCATTTTATGAATAATCGTACATTATTTAATCAGATTTGTTTTTGCAGATACACTGAGAAAAGTTGTGCCTGCATTCGTTAAAAACTTATTGTGTTCGCTTCCGAACACGGGATTGCTTAACTTTTTGCATTAACAGACCCGCAGCTGATTTTGGAGAAGTGCCGACTCAAGCTGTTTTTGCAAAAGATACAAAATCAAGGCTCTTTACGAAAAGAGTTTTAAAAAAAGAACATTCAAATACAAATGTATTATAACATACTTAAGCGTTAAAAGCAAATACGCGGATGATATATTCATAATGTTTGTTTCATCATCAACTCCCGTCACCCGGTACTTACCTAATCGCGCCGCATATGGTATAATAAGCTGAAAACATTAATCAGACTGCGAAAGGACGCTTTCGGGCAGCCGAGAGCCACGGGTAACGGAATCATGCTTATGGATGCAAAAGGGATCATCAGGCGCACGGAGGATATTCTGCGCAGCGACTATCAGATAAACATAAACGAGGCGGATGCGAAGCAGCTGCACCGCGCACTTTCCGATGCGGTGATGTATGCCGTTGCGGATGATTGGCGCAGGAGCCGCCGCAATCGTGAAACGGGGCGGAGGGCATACTATCTTTCCGCCGAATATCTAACCGGGCGAATGATTTTTAACAATCTGTTCGTGTTGAATCTTTTGCCGGAAGTATCCCGTCTGCTTGCTCTGCGCGGAGTTGACATCAACATTATGGAATCCATCGAGGACTGCGCTCTCGGCAACGGAGGGTTGGGCAGGCTTGCGGCATGTTTTCTTGACAGCGCGGCAACTCACGACCTTCCGCTTGACGGATACGGCATCCGCTACAAATTCGGTTTGTTTAAGCAGAGCTTTTTGAACGGCTTTCAGGTTGAACGTGCTGACGATTGGCAAAAGCAGGGAGATCCGTGGAGCCGCAGACGCGACGATAAAACCATTGTTGTTGAATTCGCGGACAGGCGCGTTCTCGCCGTGCCCTATGACATGCCTGTAATCGGTTTCAACACTTCAACAATCGGCACTCTCCGCCTGTTTCAGAGCGAAGCGGAGGAGGAATTTGATTTTGCCGCGTTCAATTCGCAGGAATACGCGCTTTCCGTCCGCGAAAAGAATGCCGTTGAGGACATTACGCGTGTGCTTTATCCCAACGACAGCACATACGAGGGTAAACGCCTGCGCCTGAAGCAGCAGTATTTCCTTTCCGCCGCATCGCTCGGCGACATTCTCCGCCGTCACAAGCGCGTTTTCGGCACGGTTGATAATTTTGCGGAGATGAACGCAATACAGCTTAATGACACGCATCCGACGGTCAGCATTCCGGAGCTTGTCCGTCTGCTTATGAACGAGGGCAAAAGTTTTGACGACGCACTGGACATTGCGCGGCGCACATTCAGCTACACAAACCACACGCTCATGAGCGAGGCTCTCGAAACATGGGATTGTGAGCTTTTCCGCAGCGTCATTCCGAATATTCTCGATATCATCTTCCGCATTAACGATGCACTGCACCGCGAACTGACGTCCCGCGGGCTGCCGCAGGAAAAGATAAACTCAATGTACATCGTTGCCGACGGACGGATTCATATGGCAAGGCTTGCAACCTTTGTTTCCTCATACGTCAACGGCGTTGCGCAGATCCATTCCGGATTGCTGCGCACCGAAGTGCTTAAGGATTGGTACGATGTTTATCCCGAACGCTTCCAAAACAAAACAAACGGCGTGACCCAGCGCCGCTTCCTCGGGCTTTGCAATCCCGCACTTTCCACACTTATCGGGAGCCGCATCGGCTACGGCTTTATGACCGACCTGTACGAGCTTAAAAAGCTTGAACCCCTGATCGACGATGAGCTGATTCGGGGTTTCATTGCCGTCAAACGCGAGGCCAAGCGCAAGCTCTCCGATATCATTCTTCAAAAGGAGGGTGTTGAAATTCCTCCGGAGTTCGTTTTTGATATTCAGGTGAAGCGCATGCATGAATACAAGCGGCAGCTTATGAACGCACTGAGCATTGTGCATATCTATCGCGAGCTTAAGGAAGGACGGCTTTCCGACATGCCCCCCGCCGCATTCATTTTCGGTGCAAAGGCAGCTCCGGGTTACATAATGGCGAAGAACATCATTAAATACATCAACGAGCTTGCACGCTGCATCAACAGCGATCCGGCCGTTCGCGATAAGATGAGGGTTGTGTTCGTTTCAAATTACAATTGTTCCTATGCCGAGCATATCATTCCCGCCGCAGATATTTCCGAGCAGATCTCTGCTGCCGGAACCGAGGCAAGCGGCACGGGCAACATGAAGTTCATGATAAACGGTGCCGTAACTCTCGGAACATATGACGGCGCAAATATCGAAATCGTCGAGTGCGCCGGCGAGGAAAACAACTATATCTTCGGTGCAAGAGTCGAGGAGCTGACCCGCCTCCGCCCGCATTACAACCCCCGCACCGTTTACGAAAGCAGCTCCGTCGTGCGCCGCGCGGTTGATTCCCTTGTTGACGACAGCATTCTGAATGCCGTTTACACACTGCCGCAGGATTCGGGAGCAAAAGAAGAAGCGCGCCGCGTATTTACGGAAGTTTACAACTCCCTTTTGACGGGCGATTGGCGTAAGCCGGACTATTACTTCAACCTGTATGACCTTGAAAGTTATATCGAAGCAAAGCTCCGTGCAATTTATGATACGGCGGATGAGCGGGCATTTGCGCGAAAATGCCTTATGAACACCGTAAATTCCGGCAAGTTCTCAAGCGACAGAACAATTCGGGAGTATTCCGAAGAACTCTGGCATATCCGTCCGATACCGACGGAAGAATAATACAGTACCGAAACAGTTTTTTCTTCGCCGCGGAAAGCCGCGAAAAATTATATCGGATTTTATTCGCATATAGGGCTTGAAACGCGGCGGGTTTTAACTATAATATTATTCAATGGACAGTTATTGTGTGCCGCAGCGGCGCGGAGTGTTCTCCGCATTCCTTCTGCGGTGCATTGACGATTTTATATTCAGGAGGAACACATGGACACCAAGCTGATTTTCGTTACCGGGGGCGTAGTTTCCTCGCTGGGCAAAGGCATCACCGCCGCCGCATTGGGCAGGCTGTTGAAAGCAAGGGGCTACAGCGTATCGATTATGAAGCTCGACCCCTATCTCAATGTTGACCCGGGAACGATGAACCCCTATCAGCACGGCGAAGTTTTCGTGACCGATGACGGAGCAGAGACCGATCTTGACATCGGCCATTACGAACGTTTTATTAACGAAGAGCTCACAAAGCTCAACAACACCACCACCGGACAGATTTATTCCGCAGTTCTCGACCGCGAACGCCGCGGCGGCTACCAGGGCGGCACGGTGCAGGTGATTCCGCATATCACGGACGAAATCAAGCTCCGCATCAAAAAGGCCATCAACGCAATCAAACCCGAGATCATGCTTGTTGAAATCGGCGGAACCGTCGGCGACATTGAATCCCAGCCCTTCCTTGAGGCTATTCGCCAGCTTAAAACTCAGCTTGCGCAGAATCAATGCTGCTTTATCCATGTTACGCTCATTCCGTACCTTTCGGCATCCGGTGAGCTGAAAACAAAGCCCACTCAGCATTCCGTCAAAGAGCTGCAAAGTATCGGCATTCAGCCCGATGTCCTCGTTTGCCGCAGTGATTATCCGCTCGATCGCAGCATCCGTGCAAAGATCGGTCTGTTCTGCAACGTTGCGGAAGAATGCGTTATTGAAAACCTTAACGCCCGCTCCCTCTATGATGTTCCCCTCATGCTTGAAGAACGCGGCCTTTGCAGCGTCGTGCTCAAAAAGCTTGCGCTTGAACAGCGCGATCCCGACCTTGCGCACTGGCGTGCAATGGTTGAATCCGCCCTCAAACCCACCAAGGAATGCACAATTGCTCTCGTCGGCAAATACGTTGAGCTGCACGATGCTTATCTTTCCGTTGCCGAAGCACTGGAACACAGCGGCATTGCAAACGATGCAAGAGTCAACATTAAGTGGATCGCGGCAGAAGAGCTTGAGCACAATGATCCGAACACAATCCTTGCGGATGTGGACGGCATTCTTGTTCCCGGCGGCTTCGGCGAACGCGGTGTTGAAGGCATGATGATTGCTTCCCGCTATGCACGGGAACACAACATACCTTATTTCGGTATCTGTCTCGGTATGCAAATTGCCGTAATCGAGTACGCACGCCACATTCTCGGCTGGAAAGATGCAAATTCCACCGAATTTGACTTCAACGCAAAGCACCCCGTTATTGCACTGATGGAAGATCAGGTCAACAACCTTGAACGCATCGGCGGCACTCTGCGCCTCGGCAGCTACACCTGCCGCCTTGAGCCCGGCAGCCTTGCAGCAAAGCACTACGGCAAGGAAGAGGTTCACGAACGCCACCGCCACCGCTACGAGTTCAACAACGAATACCTTCAGGATTTTGCCGATGCGGGCCTTCGCTTTACCGGCTGGAACCCCCGCCGCGGCCTGATGGAAATCGTTGAAGTTGCAAACCACCCGTGGTTCGTTGCGGTACAGTTCCACCCGGAATTCAAATCCCGCCCCGATAATGCACACCCGCTGTTTACAGGTTTCATCGAAGCTGCGGTTAAATACGCCTCAAAGGCCGAATAAAAACGTATTCTCGCACGCGGCGGCGAATATTTTTTCCCGCCCCTGCCGACAATAAAAATAATTTTGAACAGGAGATAACAATAATGGCTATCAACAAAAAGATGACTATCGAAGAAATTCTCAGAACCGATTACGGCATTGCAAATATCCTCATGGAGAGCGGTATGCATTGCCTCGGCTGCGTCATGGCAAGCGGCGAAGACCTTGAACAGGCCTGCGGCGTCCATGGTATCGACTGCGATGCTCTCGTTGAAAAAATTAACGCATACCTCGAAAACAAATAATCTTCCGAACAATCTTTCGGAGATTGCCTCAAATTTTTCGATTATGCAAACTGTACACCCCCGCCTGCGAAAAGCAGGCAGGGGTGATGTTGAATTTCCATGTTTACGTCTTTTGTTCGGCTATCGCTTCGAAACAATAAACAACGCGATAAGTTCCTTTTTCGTCAACGGTTGTTAATATTGCTATCTTACAATGGCAGAAATCATATATTTGACTCCGAATTCTATCAATCCCAGCAAAATGAACAGTGCTGCCGCCGCCGCCAACAAAGCCGAATATTCGCCTTGCTTTATCAACAGATATATCCATATTGTTATAACACAAACAACAATTGTTTTAAGTAAATTTCCTATAACCGTGCTGAATATTCTTATCAGCACCGCCCTGCCGAACGACACTCCACCTTTCAAAAACAGGCAAACAGAAATGAAAAAAACAGCGATTGTTGCAACAGAAAGTGAAATCGAGGACAACACAGTACCTATGCTTTCTTCCAATGCATTTTTTGCGGCACCAACTCCAACACCCGTCAAATAAGCAACCGGAATTGCAGTCAAAACAAGCACAACCAACTCCTTTATACGATACGACATCGTTTCCATGTATGCCTCTTGATCGTAAACAGAACCTGCCGGAAGCTTAAGGAAAATGCGTGAAAGAATCCGTGCAATTGCAGGATGTATGCATGACATGATCAATATTTTTAATACGTCTGTAATCAAATCATTTGCCGAAAGCAGTTCCTCACCTTTGTCCAATTTCATAAAATTGCAAAGTACCTTTGAAATCGGGCCTGCAAAAGGCAGTTCCTCCATGGCCGTATCAAAGGCGTCTTGATTTCCGTCTTCGGTTATCGCACCGCCCACTGCTGCAACCAGCAGCAGCGCGACTATTATCAATATCATTTTCGGTATCAGTTTGTTTAAACACCCGGACATATTTTCTCCCTCATATTACTTTACTGACAAATTCACTTTTTATCATTGTTTTTCTCTTCCCGGCACAGTTCCTATACTCACATTACTAAACAGCCATGCCGACAGACACAGTATGCTTGTAATTGCATTCAAGTCCATCGGCAACGCCGTTCTGTAACATTCATAAGCATTCGCTGCTCAGCCTGTCATTTCATCAGAGTAGTCTTGCTTTCTTGCGTTGAATCGCCTCGGACAGCTCTGCAACGTACGGAATGGTCTCCTTCACCGCATGCCACAGATGAAACATCTGCCGCAGGGTGTGCCAAGCGTAATCGTAGTAGAAGTCAGCAGGCAGCTCTGACCCAATTGCGCTTAGATTGTCTCCCCGCTGCGTAAGGTCAACACGACTGATAACGCCTCTCCACTCCAACTGCTCTAAACAGCATTCAATGTTTAGCTCGTCAAGGTTGTCCGGGAGGTTGTTCGAAATATAGTCTTCGAACTCCGGTATCATCCATCTCTCCGTGACGGATCCAACGTCTTGAGTTTTGTTAAGCCTGAAGATCGATTTGATCGGCTGATAGGGATAATTCGGGGAATCCATAACCATGCCGAGGGCAACGGCGGTATCGTAGTCCTCCTTTGCGGCTCTAAGATTCCTCTGCTCTCTGGGCTGATCTCCTCTGAAAACAAGGTTGGGAAGGTTTACCCAATTGTGGATGCCGCTTCCACATTGCTCAATATGAATCCCGGGGAAGTCGTTCCAATGAGCTTCATAGACGGGTTCACTTTGCATAACGGAATGGAAAGCAAAAGCGGGCAGTCCTTCAAGCATCGTCATCATAAGTATTTCATCCTCCAGGTCGGATTGATAAACTCTTATATCGCTACCATCTGCTTCAGCGCATCTCTTGATCTCCTCGAGCAAATAGGGGCACCTTGCCGGGACGGCAATAAACCTGCGACCGCTGACTTTGTTCTCAATATTGTCCAGGGTGTTTGCCATTGCCGCACCTTTTGTGGTAAGTGTGTTATATATCTCTCTCGCAGCTCCCTTCAAAGCATCTGTCGCAATCCTTTTTGCAGGGTCATTCGGGTCGGGCTGCGTAGGTTCTGCCTGCGGGTTTCCGGAGAAGAACTTAACAAGGAATACCTCGATATTTTCATCAAGTATGGTTCTGAACTGCTTCTCTATAAAGTCCCTTATCATCCCGGCAGGGTCGAGCCTTGCGCTGATACCTGCATCCGTTGATGTTACGCCTGCAAGCTTCGCAAGGTTGTCCGTAAGCAGGATCTCATCAATGAAATCCTCAATAATCCTATCCTCTTGTCCTTCATAAATGCCGGTGATGAATTTCATCAGTGCATTTGCCTGCCTCTGTGTCTCTATGCTCTGCGTCAGGTTGATCGGACAGAAGTAGAGCGACTTATTGAAAGTGTTTTCAAATGTGCGGACATCAGTCAGAATTCCGTTTTCCTTTTCAAGAAGACCTTGGAAAGTTTCAAGCACGATCCTTGACGTTTCCCAAACGGTGTTGTTAAGACCGATAAGGTGATCCTTGACTGCTGTCAGCAAATGCGTGGTGTTGACCCAACTGTTCCTGTAGAATATGGCACTTCCCGCTCTATCGCTCGCATACGGAATGTATTCATTTTTCAACAGTCTCGCCGCATCCCCTGCCACGTTGATCATAGCCATGATTCCGTGCTTTCGGATAAAGTCCCTTGACTCTTGTTCAACCTTCTCGAGCAGCTCATTCGTTGACTGTATGTTCGCAATTAACCTTCCTTTCTCTATCCCGCAGTTATTAAGGAATCTGATTTCGGCATTCTTCCCGGGTCTCTCATTCCATGCATCCCAAAGCTTTTTAAATATGTTGTGCACCACCACACTCGTCAGCAGCTCAACAGGAACCTTTACAGAGGCAAAACCTGCTGCATTGAAGCTGTAGCCTGCGTAGCGCGGGTATTTATCAACCGGAAGTCTTGGGATTACTGCCATAACATTCAGCCTGTTGTTCGAAAACACGGAATCAACGAGTGTCGTGGTTGTACCCCCGTTAGTTACTGTTGCGGTCATGCAGCCAAGTATCGACTGAACAACAACTTCTCTTGCAGCCTCTGCCGGATTCTTGAATCCACCGAAAGCAGGCGTATCACCGTCGACAATCATACACGTGTCAAAAATATTCCTGTTGAACGTTACACTTTCGGTGCCGTAGTTCATTTTTATCTTTTCGCCGCGGTCTCCAAGCCTCATGAGGTAGGCAATTTCTTTCATTGCCGCGTAGTGATTTGCGTACGGATGATGTTCCGTGTTAATCCAGCCTTCACATGCTGAAGGGCCGAATATATATCCGTATATACTTGTTCTTCCATACAAATCCGGATAGTAGTTCTCAAGAACATGCCTTGTCATATACACAAGATCAATGATCGTTCCGCTGCCCGTTCCTCCCGCAACGCTGCAAAGGAAGAAGACTTTCAATTTTGTTCCGGCGGGATGTTCTGTTCTGTCGATGACCTGCTTTATTCTGTTGATAGCTGTAATTCCTCCGCGGTAGGTGAGCCTGACCCTGCCCGGCTGGCGCCAAGCACCCGCTCCGTCGCTTTCAAAACCGGGATGCATTCCGGGAATACCTCCTCCTGTCGCACTGTACAGGTCCGGATCCACCCATTCTTTTTTATCAGGCGCAATGTGTTGCGGACTGATTGTGTCATGAGCGCCTTGGTAAGGAATTAACATGATCTCGCTCTGTTCAAAGACTCCGTCTTCAACAAGCTTGAGAAGCTCATTCTCCGCACAGTCAACAACAAGGTAGCGAACCTGAGCATGATAGTTGGGATCTATGGTTTTGTTAATCGTTTCCTTTATGCTGCGAAGTGCCTTTTGTCCCGTTCCGCCGGAGCTGATAAAAAGATACAGCTCCCCAGGCAGCAGTTCTTTTTTTGCTTTGCTCAGAAGACCGTTGCCTTCAGCGTAATCCAACCGTTTCAGGTTGGCTTCAACTCTGGCTTTTCTGTCGTTTTCACTCAAGCCTGGGTTCTGGTATTGTTCGGTGTTAATTGGCATAATGCGTTTTCCTTTCTTTGTTGGATTAATATCATTTGAGATCTTGAGCACGTATGCAGCAGCCGTCATTCTCTGAAGCTTTACGAGTGTTCTGTTTTATCCCGAATAAACTCGAATCGGTAATTTTTTAAAACTCCCCGTAATCATCATCATCATATTCTTCCTGCCTGTTCCTTCTTTTCCGTCTGCTCGGGAGACTCAAGTTCGGAAGTCGAAAGCGTCTTCTCCGCGTCCCGCTACCGCAAGCTTTTCGTTCCCTGATCAATCTTATTACTTCCATAACCGCCATTGGGAATCCAACAATCCAACACACGAGTGTCAGCAGCCCCAATCCGATGGGAACCAATATTAGAATGACAATAGCTCAGAGGAACATTCTGAATAGGAATAATGATGCCATTGCTTTAAACATTGACCGCAGGAACGCAATCATCCATGGTCCGATGCGCGTTATCCCGTACACAAGTCCTATCAGATATATCGGCAAAATGAGCAAATACCCTGCGTCTCCACCTCGGCAAATAAAATATATTCCAATGAGCAAGCCAGCAACCGTTGGTATGCAGATTTTAAGAATTGTTTTTCTTGAGTCAATTTCCACTTTTGTTACCCCACAGACAACTTAAATCAAGTACATTGTAGCGCCACCCCCGTTCGCCGTCCTTATATCCGCACTGCACAATAGCCATTTTTGTATCAAGCATAATTATATCTTCAGGCAGAATAATTCGTCTGCGTTCTTCGCTGCGTGTAACCGTGCTGCTGCTTGTTTTGCTGAAAAACCTATAGTTTTCCCTTGAGTTTCCGGATGAAACCTCTTCTTTTTGCGCATAATACTCGCCAAAGTATGTTGACCACACATCCGCACTGTATCCTGATGTGTGTGCAAGCACAACAACATTTGTGCCCGACCCAACAATATCATTGAACAATCCGAGTTTTCCGGCATAACTCTGAGCAAGATCGGGGGAAACAATCATAACGGGAGACTGAACATCAGTGCTTCTGTACAATTTGAATGCAATGCTGTTTTCGTTTGATGCAGGAATTGAATCAATTACACTCAAAAAACGATAACCCTTTTCTTTATTCAGCTTCAACAAAGAAAACAGAGTTTCAGCAAGCACATCGTTTATATCCGTTCCGACATCAATTGAAACAATGCAGGCACCGCCTTGAAGAACTTTGCTCAAGCTTATTTTTTTAACATCAACACACTGTTTTTCCATCAAATGGACCTTGAATTCGGTAAATAAGGCCGCAACCGCAGGTATTTGCTCTGAAAACGGCGCAAGTCTTTGGATCAAAACCAGCTTATCGGAAACATCAATATTTCTGCTGTTGAAAATAAATGCTGATATCATCTCCCACGGAAAGCTGCACAGTGTCAGCAGGTCAATCGAATCTCCGTTCTTTTTCAATGCTTCGATTCCTATCGAAATCACCGTTTTTGCCTCAATCCCAAGATTTGCAGTGCTTTTCCCTACTTCATACAGCACGCTTGCCAATTCGTTTTCCGAAATATCTCCAAAGAGATCCAGAACATATTCTTCCCCATTGTATACAGCCGTTCCTGACCTGTATTTTTCGTTGAAAACAAGGTTTGACCTATGAACAATCACAACAGGATTCCCGTTTCGGCATACGTTTTCCGCAAGCATAAGTGCAAACTTTGTTCTGACAACATTAAGTGAACCGGAAATCACCGTTTTTCTTATCATTCCCGAATTCTGTGATCCCGCAAGAAAAAAATCGTTTAATATGCCGTTGCTGGCTGCTATTTCTTTTCTATCTCTCATATTCTTTAAACTTAAACTTAAATGGGCTGTTCTCAATGATTCTTATAAATGCTTCTCCCGGCTTCAATTTGCTGACTTCCCACGCTTCAACCACATGACCTTCCCTCCGCTCGGTTGAGGGCAAACTGCCGGCTAATGTAGTCTCGCTCAGATAGTTCAATCCGAACGCATCCCTCACGTACTCCGTTGTCAGCCAATCGTTTGACCGGAATGCCATAACAGAGCTGAACCCTGCTGCAATACTGAGCCCCTTATCTTTGCCGTAGACATCATAAAGCCGCGCCATACTTTGCAGTCCGGCAGCAACTTTTAAGCCCATGCTCCTACCAAAGTTTACGGCATCATCGATATGAGTCAAGTTGGGCAGAAGTTTAAACTCATCAATTATAACGTATACATTTCCTCGTTCTTTTTTTTCCTGTCGGCCGAGCGCCTCTTTAAGTGCAAGGTCAAGCAAGAGACTGTATACCTGCGATAACGCTTCACCAATCGCCATATCATATTCGATGAAAAGCGTTCTCCCTCCTTTTTTGCGCACGAACTCACGTATTGAAAAATCACCTGCCTCACCGAACACACCAAAGAAGCTGTCCTTTATCATTACTATTGCTTCTGAAAGCACACCCAATGCCTGATTGTTTTTTCCGTCGCCAAGGTACAGATTCACGTTCGACAGATCCGGATATTCTTGAACCATCTGCTTGTAATCTTCAGCAAGCGATCTCTCGAACCAATCTGCTAAATCCATATTGCATATTTGCTCATTTGTGGCACCGCCATCTCTTTTCTCGCGCATCATATAAAGCATCACAGCAGCAACAAGACCGCGTCCTGCATTTGAAAAAAAGGGTTGACTTGATGACTCATATTTTTTAAACAAGCACCTGCACAAATCATTGATGTTCACAACAATGCTGTCATCATCTTCCCCGTCCACCGCAGCCTCACAGAACACGTTCCATCGTTCGCTTATGCTGCGGAATTGCTTTGAATTACCGATTACTTTGTCGCCCGAACTATAAAAGTTTTCGTAAAAATCACCTTTTGTATCAAACACAATCATAACATCGTTGTCGGTCATACGTGCTTTAATCTGGCTGACAAGCTGATTTATCGTGTTTGTTTTACCGCTTCCTGTCCCACCGATGCACAGCAGGCCGCGGGACAGGATCTCCTCGCTGAGCGAAAAGCCGGTTTTCCCATCGGAACTCATAAATTGAAATTCATCCTGTAAATTATAAAGCGGCACGTTTTCCGCGGCACGACTTCCGTATAGTGTTTCAGTAATAATTGGCATATTAACACCTCATTAAACTATAGATTCAGCATCAGCGGTCGTGTCCTCCGTCGTTGTCACGTTCGGTTTTGTCCGTCTGCATCTCTTGAGCCGAGTCGCGCTCGCGCTGGCCCTTATCCGGCCCCGCTTCTTCAGTGTTATCCTCAGAGTTTGATTGGTTATTATTGTTATTTTTGTTAAGTTCCTGTTTGGATACTCTTATTCTGTCCAGAAAAGATTGCCTGTCCGAATTTGCCATATTTGTTTTTCTCCTATTCTTCATTTTCTCTGTAGATGAGCAGCGCAGTGCCGGCAGACACCGCGCTGTCGTTTTCACATGTCCTTACTTATTGCTGAGACCCTGCTGTTGTCACAGGTTCATTAGACTCCGGCGCGCTTGTTAGTCGTTCACTGTTTCTGCTAAATTCTTTAGATTCTTTCCGTCTTTCTGCCTGTGCTTTCTGCATATATATGCTCGCCTTCATTAACTGCTTCGCCCATTCAGATTCCCTTGGATCCACTGTCGGCTCGACAGTCGGTTGTGTCGTTGCCGTCGGTTGTGCCGTTGCCGGCGGCTGCGTCGGAATCGGCTCCTCATCTTCTGCAAAGAAATAATTATACAAATAAATCCCTGCAAATGAAAGTATAAGCACGAGCGAAATCAGAATTACTATTAACCGTATATTGCTCGATTTAGAGTCCATATACTGGCTCTCCGACTCTTCAAACTCTTTTTTCAGTTCATTTTCAATTTGCTTGAGTTTCTTTTTCTTGTCCTCACTCAACTTGCACTTTTTAAGCATTCTTATGCAGTCCCTCTTGGCCTGCACATCTTTGCATTCATCCCAATCGGAATCACCAGACCGCGCATTGTCACCGTTGAGACTCACCTCAATTTTTCTAATCAAGTCCAGAGCAATGCCAAGCTTAATTTCAAACGGCGAAGAATTTCCTGAATTGCCGTCTGTTTTTTTTCGGAACGGGAGCTTCTCCTTCAACTTCCGCCAACGCTCCGATCCTTGGTTCTTGATTTTTTCTTCCTGCGTGCTGTTCTTTTTTCCGGAACTCCCGGCAAGGTATCCTTCCGTCAAACACTTGATTTTATAATCATCTCCCTCTTCCGGTTTAAGATATCTCAAGTAAAGAAGTTCCTCTCGAATATCAGCAAGAGTTTTGCTTCTGCTCGCCATTATCGATACCAGTCCGTTTTCTATAATGAGTTTGACCGCATCATAGACGGTTTGATCTTCATAGATATCATATTTTCCCGAGACAAACTGAGCCGCATGCATCAAGTCCTTGACACTGCAAACAACACAACCTTGCTTCGATATATTTTTACGCAGGCGGTCAATACACTCACCACGCCAATTGACCTGTTTGCCTTTTTCGCAATACCATTCAATAAATGCCTTGAAGCTTGTCATGCTTTCAAGAACGCTTTCCTTTTGTTTATCAGCTTCCTCTCTTTTTTTGCAGTCGGCTTTAAGCAGTTCAATGTCATCACTGCAGCAGAGATTCTTAACGCGTTCAACGATTTCAACGATTTTTTTAAATCGCTCTGTTTCAATTCTGTTTTCTATCCGTTCGATTGCTTCACGAACGTTTTTTGAATACTTTTCCTGAATGTCGTCAGCAATCGTTGCTTCCTTGCATTCTTTCATTTCTTCAAGCAACTTTTTCAAGGTTGCTGTCGGATCTGACTCGCCTCTGCTGCGGTCTGCGTTAAGATCTCCGGCGTCGTGGGAATCGGAAGTATCTTTTTCGTCCTGTGGCTCCTCTTTCGCTCTGACATTATCATTCCTGTCTTTTCTCGGCTCCGAAGGTTGCTTTCCTTTTCTTTCCGACCCGCTATTTTTACCTTGCTTTGAACCCGTGCAGGCTCCGTCTCGCCCTGCTCCTACATTTTCGTTTTTTTCATTGCTGCCCGCATGAACGTCGATTAAAGAATCGGAAGTTCCACGGAGCGCAGTTTCAAGTTTCGCTTTAATATCTTCAAGATATTTTTCTGATGCCTTTCTGTTTTCAGCTTCAAGCTCTTGCGTGCGTTTTTCAATGACAGAATCTGGAATAAGAGCAGGAAGATACTCCCAACCTTTTCCCAATTCTGCATGATGAACATATGTTTTTTTTATGATCCCATCAGACGACTGATCTTCGAGCGGAGTTGCTCTTTCTATTAAGCATTCTGCTGCACCAGTGTCAATACGGAGTTCCGAGTTTGGCGACATCTTCATCATCGACAATCGAAGTAGGAATTCTGAATACTTTTTTATACATTCGTCCAGTTCTTGAAGATTTTTGCATTGTGAAAAGTCGCTCTCAGGCGAGGTTAATACATCACCAAGGTTTTTTTTATGCATTCCCAGCTCGCGTATAAACCGCATCTCACAACATTGTGATTTTGCAATAGCTTTATTCTCCTTGTTTTCCTCCAGTACATTGCTAAGGATCTTAAAACATTCCCAAAGATTTTTATATGTTGTCAGTCTGAAAGCATTTGCATAAGACGCATAGCTTGCGTCTTCAATACACGCTTCAGCACTTAAACCACTCTCAAATTCGTTATAAAATTTCTCACGATAACCGTCTTCAACAACACACTTCCAAATCAGCCAGTCAAAATTGTTGCGGGGTTCGCTTTTTTCATTGTACGGTGCATCTATAAGATATTCGCCGTCCTTTGCACTGTTCCCTGTTTCAAACACGACCTTACATTTTGAATCGGCTTCATTTACCGAGAAGCTGAATCGATTCCACATGCCGTACGGAACATGCTTAAGTATCTCAATCACCGAACATCTGAAAGTTGCTATCAGATCGTAGTCGGTCGGTACGATAAGCCTAACCTGTTTTTTATCACATATAACACCATTAATAATTTTCCAAACAAGATTTCTGTTCGGAACAGTTTTATTTCCGCTCGTTTCATTCTTCGAACCGATTTCAACCCAGCCCGGCTCAATCTTTTCTTTTCTGCTTTCCGCAAATTTATTAACATCAGCCGCAGAAGCGAAGCAAACGGTTCCGATATAGCGACTTATATCGTCATTCTCCTCTCCTTTGCCGGCTATATCTCCTATAGACAGGTAAGAAAAGCAAAAAGCATGTGTGTAAAAAGCTATCTCATTTTGCCGTTCAGTATGTGTCATTCGTAACTCGAGTCCATCACTTTCATCGAAATAGACTGTTTCACATGGCAGCCCCTTATTTGCGGAAGTAATTGCTATTTTCTCTTCGTTTTCAATCCTTCCTTTATTATCCACCTGTTCAAACCCGCCGTTACCGTGAAAGTAGAGTTTCTCATTTTTTTTCATTCTTCTCTCCTCCTTCTTTCTCCTATCCAGCATAAATAAGTCTTTTTATCATTATCAGTATCCAAACGCTTGAAAAAATCCTTCGGTTTTCTAAACCTACGGTGTTTTTCCGTTTTGACTGCAATTCCACCCTCCATTGCTATCATCCAAAGAAGCGGCAGCATTGTATTGAATGGCTCGATTGAGTTATTTCCCTCGCTCTCTTCTTCTTTCCTCGGTTCATGCCCGTAGTTCGAGGTTATGAAAGCTATGGCTTTACTGTCCGTTCTTTCCCGGATCGTTTCTATCAAACTTCTGCCGATGCTGTTATCTATTATTTCCCTGCAGATTATATTCGACTGCAGCTTAATTAGGTTCGGATCATAAACAACCAGTTTCCTACCACTTCTTCGAACCACACCGTAGCCTTGATTATAGTTATCATCAAACCCAGGTTGATTCTTCAGCAGATAAGGCCTTTGCATAAAACCATTTTCATCCCTGAGTGCATCGATCTTGCCCCATATCAATACAATACCCTTCAAGCTCTTGAACATATTCATTGCGTTACTGAGTGCTTGATTTAGATCTAGTACATTCAGAATTTTGCTTGGGTCCTTATAACCTAAAAGTCCTTCACAGTCTTTTTTTCTTTGTTCCTGAGTTGTACTCACTCCTGTTGTATACTCCAGTGTCGCATGATCAACGAGCACCCAAAGATAGTCAAGATTCTTGTACCTTGTTTCATATCTCGTTCTCATTGACTCAATCATGTCTTCCGTGCCTCTGGCTAAAGAGCGCACAAACTCTCCTGCAATATCCATAACGGAAACAAGCAATTTTGTTCCATCAATATTGATAAGAAATGTGCATCTCAATTCATTATCCACTGTTTCGGTCGCATCAATCCTTATGTTTTGCCTGTATTTTATGAGCGGATAGTCTTTAGCTGAAGGTTGTGCTCCGTCTTCCGCTTCCTTCGGTACGCCGTCCTGTGTTATCGCCCATTTCTTTTTTAATTTTTCATCCGCATCAAACTCCAAGCATATATTTTGATTGTTAGCTTGTTCTCTCCATTTCAAAAACGCATCCATCGCTGCACAAAGAGCCGTCGTTTTCGATGCTCGAGGTCCGGCAAACATGGATAGTGTTATTTCAGGATAGCAACCTGACCAGCCTGAAACCTGACCTTTTCCCTTGCACTTCGGGCAATAGCGTCTCCACGGAAGCGGCTTTCCACCGATTACAACTTCAAATGTTACATCCGAATTTTCCCTATGCGGCTTTAGCTCGATGGAGCCGAAATTTTCCGTAAGTCTCTTATTAACTTCTTTTTGAACTTTCTCAACATCTGCTTTCATAAGCTTGCTCTGCCCAACTGAGCCTTCCAGTGCATTACCCACGCGCTTTAAGATCTCTTTTATACGGCTGTCCTTCAGCCGGAACTCGCCTTTATGTTGTTCGCTTATATCACGCAGCTCACTTGTCGATACAAACTCCCTGATTTTCGCATTTTCAATTGCATCCATTACAATTTCCTGCTTCGTTTTCTCTTTCTTCGCTTCGTTTTCATCTGCATTCCGGGTTTGCTCTATATTCATCGATTCCGCATCCGTTTTTGCGCTTTCATCGGTAGTTAGTCTGCGAATCCTTTCTATCTTCTCCTGAATAGCTTCTTCGCTGTTGACTTCGGATTCGGCGAGGCTCTTCGCTGCCGCTTTCAGTCTGGGTGTAATCAGCTTAGTGATTTCAAACAGCAATTCATCACTGTCACCACGCCAACCGCATTCCGGGCAGAACGAATAATACCTTCTCGTTCCTTGAATCGGCTTGCTGTAATCTATTCTTTCCGTTCCGTTTGTGGTGCTTTCTGACTGTATCCGTTTTCTTATCTTCCTCCATGCGGGATGGGGCGACAGTCTTTTGTTTGTGGTGCTTTCTGACTGTATCCGTTTTCTTATCAGCATTGTGTTTTTCCTTTCGCTTTGTCAGTTGTTTTGTCCTTTATTTCGCTATCATCATTTTAACATTATCGCTGTAACTGATTTTCCACTGTATTCTTGAAGTTTCTTTAGGGACGGTAAATTTGCCTCCGTTGCCGGTTATGCAAAGCGGAACTGTGATATTGATAACTTTTCCGTCACTTTTTCCGGTAAAACAAATTTCAGCATCGCCTTCAATAAGCTTTATTCCCCTCGATTCCATTGTTATAGTTGTACGCTTTTCGAAACACCCTCTCGTCTCTCTATATGTCGGCGATTCTCTCTTTTTCCCGATAAATATCTTTCCGGTTTCAAGCCCACCTTCGCCGTTGTCATATGAATAACTGTATACACCATAATTCTCGTGTTTTGCAAAGGATCCGTTCCGGTCATAAGAAATCAATCTGGGGCTTTGTTCTGCATATATTTCTCCGGTCGTCCAATTTATCATCGGTCTTTCCGGGGCAAGCAATCGCTCTGAGCTAAATGTAATTCTCGTTGACTTCTCTCCACTACCGGTATATATTGCCTTGCATCGCACATTGTGAATGGTAATGTTGTTGTTTTGTTCATTTCCGAACTCTATCTTAATCATTCCTCTTCTCCCTGCTGCGCGCTTTCATCCATGTTTTCCGTCTGTACATTCTCCAACGCTCCACGTTGGCTAAACACCAGCAATCGTCCTCCGAACATAAAGCCGGGCGTCAAACCACGAATCTGAATCCTGTGTTTACGGTTCTGTCCGTTATTATGGAGTTCCTGTGTTCGCTCACCGGAACTGAACAGATAGTCTTGCTGCGTATCACTGCCGTCAGCAGCACGGTTCTGTATTTCACCCCAGATCCTATCCTGCTCATTCATTTCAAACCTGCTTCTCGCTTCGCATGTCTCCAGGAGTTTATCGCAGTCCAGCCCCTGCCAGTTTAGTTTATCAGTATGCGAACCGACGTTCCCATCCTCAAAGCAAATTGGCCTTAATATATCTCTGCAGGCGCAAAGATCATTTCGCATATTTCCTGCGTCCTCAACCAAAGCCTTAAACGTACTTTCAAAAATATCGATAAACCTTTTTTTAATGCCCTTCTTGAGGCGTTCTTCCCATGCTCCAGCATACATTCTTGCGTCTTTGTGGTATTCGTCTTCCTTCCGGTCGGCCAATTCAGCCTTTTCTTTGAGATGTTCAATCAGTTTGGCTATGTTTTTGTTTTCTAACATGTTAAGGGGAAACTCTCCGAAAAACGTTTCCTCCTGTGAACACAATTCTTTTTTGAAAAACTCTTGGGCAGCTTTAAGAATATTCTTCCTGAAAATTTCGCAGATCGGACGACCCTCTTTATCCGTTCCGTATACGGTGTGTATATCTGCATTCCGCAATAATCTTGAATATTGCGGAATGAGTTCAAGTTTACACGGCGCAACAGAGAGGAATGTTTCCGTCAATTCGTTCATTTTCTCTTCAGCTTGTTCCTTGCAGGCTTGCAGCTGAGCATCGAACTTCCTGCACTGATCCTGATTTGCTCTATCAACGACCGTTACACCGAGAATACTGTTGATCCGCTCGCACACAGCCCCTACACGAGAGGACTCCTGCGCGCTGTATACTTTTCCGTCTTTAACGCGAATGTATTCAACTCCTTCTGCTTTATGAAACACATGCAAAGTTAAAAGCAAAATCAAGTTAAATGCTGCAACTTTGTTGGGATCTGTCAGTTTCCACACGCGGTTCACGCCGTCCGGAACGTCCCTCGGCAAACAGTCATTTGTATCAAGCTCTTCTGCATTTTCAATGCAAATCTCAACACGACAAGAGTCTTTATTTTGTTTTTGTTTATTTCTGTTATTAATATGTTCGACTATTGGCTTAATTTTCGGAATATCGTCTGCTTTTTCAAGCAAAAGCAAAAGCACTGTCACAAGTCTGTCGGTCGATGACGTGGCAAGGACTCTTTCCCTTTCGGCTGCAGCTCCTTTCAAAGCTTCGTCTATGGAATGCCAAGCTTCATCTATGGATGTAAAATCAAGAGCACATGCGACTTGTGTCCTGCCGTTCAGAAACATTTTATTAAGCAACGGATCTTTCATGATCTTGCTGCCGTAATGAGCAATAACAACATCACAATTTGTATTCACCGGACTGATCCCCGCGACGTTGCTTGTTGCTTTTTCTTTGATTTTCTGCAAAATATTCTCAGAAATTGGCATTACATTCTCCTTTGCTGCATAAGCCGGCAAGCGGAGTGAGCCTCCGCCCGCCGGTTTGTTCAATGTGTTACCTTGAGTTTTTTACGTTACTGATCAACATTCTCAATCAGATAATCATAGAAATCACGAATCTTCTGTCCAATCTCCGGGTCATTCACCGCAGCCGCCGCATTCGCCAAGAAGTCAGCAGATGCCATCGGGTATTTTCCGCCCTTGGTCCTTTGAACAAGCTCTTCGTAGCTCGCTTTAAGCGTTCTCCCTTGCTCCTTGTCTTTGTTCCAAACAGCAGGGTTCGGATTTGTCGCTCGTTGAGAGACCGCATCCTGGATCTGCTTGAATTTTTCGTCATCAAGTTCAGCAAACTTTATAAATGCGAAATATTCTTTACATTCTTTCTGCAATGTACTGCCCGTTAAAAACGGTTTCACATCTGCAAGAAGCTCCTCATTCCTGTTATCCGGCTTAATGAGCCATCTTTCTTGGGCAGTATCAAAGCGGATATAAGCAGGAACAAGAACACCGTTCTCGTCCGTCTCCGGCGTTGGGTCGTCCCCCGAACTCCACTTGACAGCACGAAGTGCGTACGTGAACGTAGCTATACGTTCATTCATTCGCTCCTCCTTTTCAAGCGCATTACGCTTTTCGTCGATTGCATCCTTAAGCTTTTCAACGTACGGAATGGTCTCCTTCACCGCATGCCACAGATGGAACATCTGGCGCAGGGTGTGCCAAGCGTAATCGTAGTAGAAGTCGGCAGGCAGGTTTACTCCATCAACGTTTGGGACGTCACCACTCTGTCGCAGGTTTACATAGCTGATCACGTCCTTCTCTTTCAGCTTATTTAAGCAAAACTTAAGATTGAGCTCTTGACGTTCGGCAGGAAGTTCGCTTTCGATATATTCATCAAATTCTTTTTTCTGTAATCTTTTCACGGTCGTGCCTGTATCACGAGTTTCGTTAAGTTTACAGACAGATTTAATCTGCTGACCGGGATAATTCGGAGAAACCATAACCATGCCGAGAGCAACAGCAGCATCATAATCGTCCTGTGCAGCTTTAAGATTACTCTCTTCTCTCTCTCCAAGTGGTCCTGTGACATCATATAACAGGTTGGGCAGGTTAACCCAGTTATGAATGCCACTGCCACACTGTTCAATGTGGATTCCCGGACATGCATTCCAGTTGGCTTCATAAAGCGGTTCGCTTCTCACAATCGATTGGAATGCCATTGCCGGCAAACCCTGCAACATAGTTATCATAAGCAGTTCGTCTCTGGATCTGGACGTATGAACCTCAATGGCCGTGCCACTTGTATCATTTTGAGCACAGCTCTTTATCTCGTCAAACAGATGTTCGCACCTTTCAGGAACGGTAATGAACCTATGGCTGCTGACCCTGCGCTCAATGCCATTCGCAAGAGTTGCCATTGCCGCGCCTTTGGTGGTAAGTGTGTTATATATCTCCTGTGCAGCTCTCTTCAAATCATCTGTCGCAATCTCTCTTGCAGGATCATTCGGGTCGGACTGCGTAGTTTTTGCCTGCGCGTTTCCGGAGAAGAACTTAACGAGGAAGACCTCTATGTTCTCGTTAATTATGGTTTCGAACTTCTTCTTAATGAAGTCCCTTATCATGCCGGCGGGGTCGAACTCTGCTCTGATACCTGCATCATTTGATGTTACGCCTGCAAGCTTCGCAAGTTTGTCTGTAAACAGGATTTCATCAATAAAAGCCTTTGTAATCTCATCCCCTTTTCCTGCATAAATGCCGGTGATGAAAGTCATCAATGCATCTGCATGCTCCTTTGTCTCTATGCTCTGCGTCAGGTTGATCGGACAGAAATAGAGCGTCTTATTGAAATTGTTTTCAAATGTGCGGACATCGGTCAGAATTCCGCTTTCCTTTTCAAGAAGACCTTGGAAAGTTTTAAGCACGATCCTTGACGTTTCCCAAACGGTGTTGTTAAGGCCGATAAGGTGATTCTTGACCGCTGTCAGCCAATACGTAGTGTCGGCCCAACTATCATTACTAAACAAGGCTCTTTTCGCTCTTCTCGCTTTTTCTACCGCATGCGGAATATATTCATTTTCCAACAGTTTCGCCGCATCCCCTGCCACGTTGATCATGGCCATGATTCCGTGCTTTCGGATAAAGTCCTTTGACTTTTGCTCAACCTTCTCGAGCAGCTCATTCGTTGACTGTATGTTCTCAATTTTCCTTTTAGCCTCAATCCCGCAGTCATTAAGGAATCTGATATGAGCATCCTTCCCGGGCTCCTTATTCCATGCATCCCAAAGCTTTTTAAATATGTTGTGCACCACCACGCTCGTCAGCAGCTCAACAGGAACCTTTACAGAGGCAAAACCCGTTGCATTGAAGTTGTAGCCGGCGTAGCGCGGGTATTCTTGAACCGGAAGTCTGGGGATTACTGCCGAAACATCCTGCCTGTTGTTCGAAAACACAGAATCAATGAGTGTCGTAGTGTTACCCCCGTTAGTTACTGTTGCGGTCATGCAGCCAAGTATTGACTGAACAACAACATCTCTTGCAGTCTTTGCTGGTTTTTCAAATGCACGGAATGCGGTCGTATCACCATCAACAATCATGCAGACATCGAATATATTCTTATTGAATGTCACCGATTGTGTATCGTACATCATTTCAAGCGTTTCGCCGCGATCCGCAAGCCTCATGAGGTAGGCAATTTCTTTCATTGCAGCATTGTTATTCGCCCATGGGTTACGCCTTGCGTGGACATTACCCTCGCATGCAGTAGGACTGAATATATAACCAAATATCCTCGTGTTACTGTAGAGGGTATTATAGTCGTGCTCCAAAACATATCTTGTCATGTACGCAAGATCAATGATCGTTCCGCTGCCAGTACCACCGGCAACACTGCAGAGGAAAAAGACCTTCAGCTTTGTGTCATGTTGAGTTGTAAATTCTCCTATCTTTCCACTTATTTTTTGGATAACAGCCATGCCTCCGGGTGAAGTGAGTCTGATCCTTCCCGGCTGACGCCAAGCTCCTGCGCCATCAGGATTGAAGCCCTCGTGCCCACCTGGAGCATCCCCACCTGTTTCGTTGAAAAGATTTGGATCCACCCAATCTTTCTTATCGTCTCTCATTCTTGTCGGATTAATCGTATCATGAGTGCCATCGGATGGCACAATCATAATCTCAGATTCTCCAAAAACGTTTTGCTGCCTTAGCATATTTAATTCACCGGCATCGCAGTCCACAACAAGATACCTTACTGAACTGCGAGATCCGTGCTCAATCGTTTTCTCTATGGTCTCTTTTATGCTGCGGAGTGCTCTGTGACCTGTTCCACCGGAGCTAATAAAGAGATAAATCTCTTTATCTAAAAGTGTTTTTTTCTCACAGTTCAAAAGACCGTTGCCTTCAGCGTAATCCAACCGCTTCAGGTTGGCTTCAACTCTGGCTTTTCTGGCTGCATCAGACAAGCCTTGGTTCTTGTATTGTTCGGTGTTGATTGGCATATTTATTCTCCTTTAATAAAATATCTCAGTAATCTCTGCGGAATTCGAATTCATATTCCACATCAAGGCCGCACTCTTCCGGGCAATTATCATTGACCTTGAAGCTTTCCCCTTCAAGTTCATAATCCACGACATTGCCGAAACGGACTTTGTAGCGCCAATTCTTTCTTGTTATGTTGAGCTCATCGTCGGTCGTTTCCTTGAACGATTCAACATAGATCTTTACCTTTTTGAGGATGCGCTTATCACCTGTTGAAATATTGTTAAATCCTGCCTTAGCGAACAGATCGTACGCCGTGAATGAGCGCCCGCGCACACGCCAGGATGAAAGGCTTTCGCGCACACCGTCGCACTTCAGATAAAACTCACCGTGAATCTTGTTGAAAGTCAGATACGAGACCGCAATTGCTGCCGCGACAATTGCAAGGATCGCAGCCGCAATTATGATCAGCATGGGGATATAATTCTTTGTTACGGTAACGTTATAAACGATAACGTGGTTGCCGCCGAACTTATCGGTGATCGTGTTGGTGACAACACATTTGCCTTTGCGGTTGGCATGGATGACGGCCTTGCCGTCCTGCTCGGTTACGGAAACAATATCGCTGTTGCTGCTTGCAACAACATGCTCACTGCCGACGTCTATCCAGTCGGTGTAGAAATCGGCTGCAATGTCAATTGTCTTGTCCTTTCCTACAATGATTGAAATGCTCTGTTCCTTATCGGAAACGGTTTTTGAAACGAACTCGATTTCTGTCTCGGAAGAGACCTTTTCGTTCGAATCGGAAACATACTCCTCATCCATCACGGCGGTGATCTTGTATTTGCCGGGCAAACCTACAGAAAAGGTTCCGTCGTATTTGCCGGTTGCGGAGTTAAACTGCAATCCGGGGAACTCCACGCTGCGGGTATGCGCTTCTGTCTCACCGGTTATCTTCAATCCGATAAGGTTAAGCAGGCTGCCGTCGGGAGATTCCGCATTGCCGTCCACAATGCGGTTTGCCGTTACGGATATGCTTCCCTCATTTGGTTTGCCTGTGATATTTGCCGCTTCAACGGAGACGGAATACTCTTCCGTTATCTCAATCTCCTTATAATAGGCAATGTAATCAACGTTCTGGGGCAGTTGGATTGTGTATTCGCCGAGAGCGGGGGCGTACATTGTTACATAGGCGCTTCTGTCTTTTTGCGTAATTGTGAAGGTATTATCCTCATAATCGACCGCAGGGTCATAGTACTCCTCGGTCTCGGTCAATGCGACCTGTTCATTGTTGTAAAACAGCGAGACACTGTCGATATCCCGGATATCGTCCGAAGTTGCAAAGATGTTAACGATTACAATTTCGCGTTTGTCAACATTTATCACGCCTTCGTATTTATCGATCTTAACTCCGTTTTTTTCGGAAATGATATCCATCAGGAACCTTTGAAGATCCTCATTGATTGCTGTTGCAATGAGGTAGTTCGCTTTGCTGAACGAAGTTTGAGTCTTGTCGCTGTTGGGTCGCTGGGCAATGCCCTCCGTACGCTGCGTTGTGTTTGCCATGCTGTAAATTGTTTCTTTCGCAACGTCGTCTATGCTTTGCCTTGAATTAAGGCCGAGAACCATAACTTCGATGTCGTATTCGCTCATTGCTTTTATTGCTTCGTCCGGCCGGTTCAAAGCCGTGTTCGCATCTTTTCCGTCGGGCTTGCCGTCAGTGAACATGAAAACCATGTTCTTGCAATCCGATTTTGTTACCGGAAGAGCGGAGTAAGCAGCTCGGAGCGCGGGGCCGTAGTAAGTTGCGCCCGTGTTCCTTTTTTCGAACTTAATTCCTTCAATTTTCCTTAGAATATCGGCACGATTTGATTGGTCACTGATGTCGGTCAAGTCGGAAATTTTCGTTGCTTTATCGGAAAATGCGTATACGCCGACATTTATGTCAGGCAAGTCATAGCCGAAACTCTCGGCGATACTCATCGTTTCGGATAGATATTCAACAAAATTCTTAGCTGCCGCAACTGATATTCTGTTTTTGTCGTTTCGATTCATCGAACCGGTGTTGTCGAGCAAAAGAACTATGTTTACCTCACTCGGAGAGGCCGAATCTTCTGCTGCAACGGGTAAAAAGCACGAAAGCGCGAGTATGCAAAGCATCACGCAAGAGATAATCCGTTGTGCGGCTGTTCGTCTTTTGGGGTTGTTGTACATGTTTTTACTCCTTTGGAATAACAAATTATTATATTAACCTTACTGCATCATGCGTTGCATCGGTCAACATCATTAGGGGTCGTTTGGGGGGGATCCTCAAGGTTGGTAAGCATTGACGCTCACTTTATCGCTCGTTCTAAAAAGAACTGTCAAATAATCAATCGTTTCCGAAGTTATTGCTATGTTTGCATGCCACTTCGGCAATGTTTATACTAAATTGACACCATTATTATACACGATGCACAAAATTTGTCAATGTGGCAAGATATGGATTCTTTCAATATATTATCACATTCCATTCAGACCATGTTTCGCTCTGTGTCTCAGCTTATCGGCATGCCCTCCTTTTTGTAAATATATGTTGCATTTTTACGCAGTGCATAGTATAATTGATTATATAAAGATGCTTAACCCTGTGAAATGCTCGATTATAACCGAGGCAGGGACAATAGGACATGATGCTTTTGCTGCCTGTATGGACATAACAATATAATAGGAAGCTCCTCCGGCTCATCCGCAGAAGCATATGCATTAAACAACAGCATTTCATTCATATCTGCTTAAAGGAGGCTCATTTTGAAAGAATATAATCTGACACGTTTTTTATCAGCGCAGGAAGCCCCTGCGGACGGTTATTCTCAGGCACTTGCAGAAATTCGAAGCGGGAGAAAAATTCACCACTGGATATGGTACATTTTTCCGCAATTGCGTGGACTTGGCAAAAGCTCCAATTCTATGTTTTACGGCGTTCACGGGCTTGGGGAAGCAAAAGCCTACCTGTCAAATCCGGTATTAAAATCGCGCCTTGTGGAAATCAGCAAAGCATTGCTTGAGTTGGAGACAAATGATCCTCGCGCCGTGATGGGAACTCCGGACAATTTAAAGCTGCGTTCATGCATGACGCTTTTCGAAGCAGTCGCAGAGGATTCGACTGTTTTCAGTCAAGTGTTGGAAAAGTATTATCACGGCAAACGGGATAAAGAAACACTCAGAATGTTGGAATCTCAATCGCGGCAAAGTTAAAACCTATAAAGTGCTTCTTGCCGCAACATCCTTCTTTAATGAAGTCGGATTAATGATTTTTCGAGAACTTTCTCGCTGCGGCAAAACAGGTTTTTACTGCCGCCGGCAACAGCCGCACTGTTTTGCATACAAAAAAGTTTAACTGATTGCGAGATTCTATTCCAACCGTGGGTAGCGGCCGTTTCTTTTGCGGTACCGTTAATATAGCTCCGCAGCTTCGGCTCCGGGCTTATTTTTGCCGATTACTATTGTATCGGGTATCGGGCCTATTGCTTGTGAAGCTGTTTCTTAGTTTGGCTTCGGTGTTTAATTATGTAACTTTTCGGCATAGCCGATATCAGTCCAAGCATCGGGGCAGGCGAAAAAAGTTTATCACTTCTGCTCATCCACCGACGGAACCGTTTCCGCATCCGTCAGGGCAAATTCAAACCGGTCAAAGTTGGCCTTGATATGCTCCGGGTTCTTTGAACCGGGAATAACTATGCTGCTGCTCCGGATGTTCCGGCGGAGAATGATCTGCGGCGCGTACTTGCCGTACTTCTCACCAAGCTGAGCAAACAACGACTCCTGAAGCAGTGCCTTGTCGCCGTGTCCCAACGTGTACCACGCCTGCGGCACGATACCGTTTTCCTTTAGGAAGGCTTTCATCTCCGGTTCCTGATGATAGGGGTGCAGCTCAGTCTGCAAAACGGTGGGATTCACTTCACAGAGGGAGAGAAGTTCCTCGATCTGCGCTTTATTGAAGTTTGACAGGCCGATAGCACGCACCTTGCCCGCCTTGTATGCCTTTTCCATTTGGCGGTAGCCCGCTGCATATTTGCCTGCGGGTTGATGGATCAACAGCAGGTCAAGCAAGGCTGTTTGCATTTCAATGGTAAGAGGCGAAACGGAATTCAACCGCAAACAGAACTGCTGTATTACCGCAGCAGCGACTTAATGCCTGTTGAGAACAACGCTCAAAGCAGCTTTCAATGTATTCGCGGATGCGTAACATAAGCTCCGGGTCGCAGTATATAATATTGCACGTCGTACCTGTGCAATATCTTTTTTTGTAGGTGTTTAGGATAAGCGAGTCCAAGATTCATTAAAGCTGTGCCGATACATGAAATATATTTTTTGTTTGATGAAAATTTATGCATTTGCGGTGTTGACAAACATTGTCACAATTGTGTACAATAATGACGTGTGAAGAACGATTTTTCTGTTGACTACAGTCGTATTTGATGCAAAATCCGCTCACGGCGGCGTTCTCCGCATATGGTTTTCAACTAAAGCGAATGTATGATTATCATACATACGGCAGCTATGTGCAGCATCCTTTTGAACCTCAAAGAAAAGTCAGTGTGTGCTTAACACAGGGCGCGGCAATGCAGCAGTACCGACAATAAGCTTATCACTAACGCAAGTTAAAATGATTGCAGACAACGACAGATTCAAGCCGATATTCAGCAACCGAAGAATCGGGGCAGCAAAGGAAATAAACACGACCGCCAACAAAAAAACATGACAAACAAAAGCTCGAAGCTCATCGCAATCCTGATGCTGATATGCATTATGATTTCTTCATTGTGCATGGGCTGTCAAAAATAGGTTGACGGCATTGCGGTCAAAGATTCAACAGCAAGGAAAATTTTGCTTGCAATAAGGGAAAACAACTTTTCTGAAGCGAATTCCCTGTACAATGGAGGACGCATTTCGGACAGAACTGCCGATGCGCTCAGCGAAGCTTTACCTGAAATGCTGGATGATTTCATAACCGAATACAATGCCGGTGAGAAGGATTACAACACTTGTATTAAGTTCTGTGATCTTTTATCTGAATGGACGTCGATGGATTTTGATTCATCCAAATACAAAGGAGTCAGGATAAGCTCTGATCTGATATATGAGGCTCGTGACACCTTGAAGCGGCTCGAAGAGTCGAAGAAGACATACAACAAAGGCATCGAAAGGTACAATGACGGCAAGTGGTTTGAAGCAATAATGAACTTCGACTCCGTGGACAAGGAGGATGTGAATTATGCCGATGCCGCTTCAAAGTTCGCTGAGTGCTTTGAAAAAATCAATGCTTCAATCGAGCAGTTCATTACAGAAGGCAACTTTGAACAGGCACAAGACCTTGCGAACGAAATGGTTCGGTATTTTCAGCAGCATGCTCTGTATGCTTCTTCCGATGGCATGTCTGCGGACTACAATTATCAGACATACAAGGAAAAATTCGATGAAATTGTTGCCGCAAAAGAGGCTCAGGCTGTCATTGACGAAGCAATGGACAAATATAACGAGGGTAATTACATGGATGCTTTCAGCATTATGAACAATTATACGAAAGAACACGGCAGCAATGATGCCATCGAAAACACCCTCAACGAATTAACAGAAGAATATATTACAATGGTTGTCCAAAAATCCAGCGTGGCAATTGAGGCAAAGGAATACCTGCGCGCACTCGAAATGATCAAAACAGCAATGGCCATTGTTTCTGACGAAAGGCTAAATGCAAAACTTGATGACCTCAATGCGTTAAAACCGACCTATCTGTGTGAGCTTTCCTGCGCAGAGTATGAAAACTTTGAGCAGGCTAAATACGGTGAAACATATACCGATGTTCTTGGAAATACGTATGATTATCGATATGGAAACGTCTTCATACTTGAGGATAGTTGGGGTGGAAGTGCGAATGCATCATATTGCTTAAACTACAATTACGAAAAGTTTACCTGCACGCTTACAATTGGCGATCGTAGTGGTAACTTTGATAAAGAATTCCAGATTCTCGGAGACGGCATTGTGCTTTACAGTGTAAAGATCACAAGAAAATTCAGTCCGACGGTAATCGCGCTTGATGTATCGAATGTTAACTGGCTTGAGTTTAAGGTAGACGTCGGAGAATCCTGGTACACTCATTTTTCAGTGATTATCGATGGCGCACAATTAACGAAGTGACTGTACATGATTTGACAGGGGTTATCCGAATCAAATGCACTATTGCGGTAAATGAGAAGAGAAGTGGAACTGTTAGAAACCGGTGCCTTTCAATGCATACTCACAATTCCGCAATGCAAATTACAATAGCGTTGGTTTAGGACAACCCCTTGCTCTTTAAGCCGGTTCCACTGCTCCGTAGAGATGTGTTGTCCGAAGCCATTCTATAACCTCTTGAGAAAGAGGCTAAACTACCAAATTCATCTTTGAAAGGATTCTCTATGAAACGAAAACTGAAGGCGCTTGCCGCTGTTTTGCTGGTACTCGTCATGCTTGGCTCGGCTATGCCAATGCAGCTGGCCGCCGAGGCCATGACACCTCCAACTACCCGTTATGCAACACCGGACGGTTACAACGACCATGATTATCAGAAAATGGTTGCGTTCTTTGAACAGACGGACGAAAACGGTGTCAGGAACGGCGAGAAGCTGAGTGAAAATTATGATCCTACGGATCCCGGAACTTGGTGGAAGTATGATGGTGATTATTGCCGAGGGGACATCACATGGACAACTGTTGCCGGCGAGTACCGCCTTTGTGATATTTTCTTTGGCGGTATTGGCAATTATGCTCTTCCATTAGAATTGGTGGGTTTCCTCGATGTCAGTGGGTGCACTGCACTCACAGAAGTGCGTTGCTGGTCAAGTGGAGATATCCAACTGACCGGGTTGGATGTCAGCGGGTGTACGGCACTTGAGGAGTTGCATTGTGTCAGACTAAGTTATGCGGATTATTATTCCTACAACGGAATAGTGGAACTTAATGTTAGCAATTGTACAGCACTTACGGATATATATTGCTCCGGGAATCAGCTTACGGAGCTTGATGTCAGTACGAATGCAGAACTGGATGCATTGTATTGCTCCGATAATCAGCTTACGGAGCTTGATGTCAGTACGAATGCAGAACTGGATGCATTGTATTGCTCCGATAATCAGCTTACGGAGCTTGACGTCAGTGTGAATACAGAACTTGAAAGCCTTGGCTGCTCCGGGAATCAGTTGACGGAATTGGATTTATCGAATAATCCGCAAATCGATATTGACACGATAAGTGCAGAAGGATCCGGCTTTATAGGAGTAGGTACTGAGTGGGATGAAAACTATGATAAATGGTATTGTATAAAAGCGGTGCCCGTCCCGGGAAACTCCTTCTGTGGTTGGTATGCTGTGGATGGCACGTTGCTTTCAACAAACGTAGAAATCAACAGAAATGATTTCGATGGAGTGAATGATTTTATTGCGAGGTTTACCGCCTCAACTCCCGGCGGCGTAGGCGATGTGGACGGTGACGGAGCTGTCAGGGTTTCGGATGCTGTTCTGATCATGCGTTATGCTCTTGGCCTGATTGAATTCACCCCTGAGCAGATTCTCTGCGGCGATGTGGACGGCGATGGATTCGTTAAGGTAGCAGATGCAGTTATGGTAATACGTATCGCACTCGGCTTGGTTTGATTATCGACTTCGATTTTGTGCGATAAACAGCGATAGTATTGGTCAAGGTCAGCCTCTATTTGGTTTCTTTCATTGCTCCGTAGATCTGTGTTGACCGAAGCCATTCTACTTGCAAAGAAAGCTAAATTATCATAAGCATCGTTCTGTTATAAAATCGAATTTTGCATAGGCTTTGCGAAAGGCCCCTGTAACAATTCGTTTCCCTTGCTTGTTTTGGCTTCCGCATGTAAACAGGGAACAACGCTCTCCCCGAGTAATGTGAGGTTCCCGACAAACGTGGCAAGCAAGGTCTTTTGGAGCCAAAAGACACCAGGCGGAGACTCTGACGAGTCCCCGCCTTTTGCTTGATGGGGCGTTCCCCATACCCCCTGTAACACAGATTTCATCTGTGGCTGCGCGATGTGCCATCGCTATTTTTCCTCGCGCTGCCGCTCAGTGGTCTGCCGGTTCTGTTCACAGAAATCAAGCCCTAGAAACTGCTTGATTTAATTCTTTTGTCTAACTTTTTTGGGGAGCAGAACATTTTAGGTGCTCTTTTTGTTTTCGTTCCAGTCAATTGCGTAAATCTCTTTCTGCCATTTATCTACAATTCGCCATTGGCGGATTATTCTATCCGGAATTGTGTATACCAGCTTAAAACCGAATGGCGCATCATGGCTAATAAACATCCCTTTGAAATAGTACTGCGGTAACAATTCAGTTTTACTCGTTTCCCTCATAACGCTATATAAGGGTACGGTGTCGAACCAATTCCCCATGCCCTTATTAGAGTCTATCAAAACGCAGCATTTGACATCATAAGGCTCGACTATTTCTTTCCAACAATTGTCAGGGGTTAACGGGACGACGACAAGATATCTTTCCAACCCATTAGGCAGGGTGATACGCCACACCGCAACGTTATAATCAGTTCCGTCGTATAATGTAAAAAAGCACTTTAACTCAGGGTTGACAAGTAAAAGCATTTCTTCAAGCTCGATATCAAACTGCTCTTGAAACTCATCAAGCTGATAGAATCTGTTGATGATTTCTTCAAAATGAGGCTTTGCCCAGTAATCATGTGCGCCAACGGGAATAATGTAAATATCGGGCGAGATGATTTGGCTTGCGCTTGTACAGGAGAGGGCAAAAACAGGAAATAAGTCATCTGTGATGGCCGGCATAAAACCTATCACGCAAGATTTCCTTCCATCAAGATCTTTTAGCAATTCTCGATAATCTGCACTCTCCCCATTCAGAGCGCATCTACAGGTTGCAATAAGTTTATATAACATCAAATCACCTCACGATATTTACAGTACTCGAATGTTAAAAGCAGCTTTAACCTTTTTCCCCGAAGGTTCGCTTGCCTCAACATCAAGCATTCCTTCAGTATTGAGGCTAAGCTGGCACTTTAAACTCAAGTTTTTAGGAGAATTGGGCGGAAGAATCAATTCGACCGTCCCGATGAAACGTTTATCAGGAGTTGATAAATCAAACTCTTCATCTTGGTACTCTGACTCATATATAATGTTCAATATTACATCGCTTTTGGCTTCGGGATAGTATTCTGATACATTTCAAGGCGAGATTCGGTAGTTTATTCTTGTCTTCCTACCATGGTTTTCAGCGCGTACTCCATCAGCAGGTTGATGTTTTTTGCTGTGGTATTTATCCCCGATATCGAGGATTTCATCAAGGTGCAGCGAGTGGAACCGTCGTCGATCTATCCCGATGATTTCGAAAACTCATGCTTCCGATTCTGCTTGGTCTTTTGCCGGTGGCAGCGCGTAGAACTTGTCGCAGTGGGCGAAGATGTAATCCATTTCTGAGGATCTTAGGCCGCCAATAATCTTGATTAGAAGAAGGCCAAACAAATCCAGAACCTCATAACGGGCTTCGGCAGAGCCGACGCCGATATGGAGCAGCTCATCAATAACGTGGTGGAAGCGTTCAAGGATGTTGTCGCCAATATCACGCCCGTTATCGAGAACATCATTACGGCGCTTCCTGCCGTAACGGGAGCGTTCATTTCGGCTATGGCAGATGATGCAGCGACTGTGCTGATGCACGGTATCCGCATTACCATCACAAAGGACGGTGCCAACCAGTGACTGTAAACCTTTGGGTAACATTGATTAGTGCCGTGCTTGGCAGCGGCGCACTAACCGCCGTGGTGACAGCGGCACTAGCTGCACACCGGGAACGCAAAAAGCGGCAGCGCAGGTATCAGCTGCCGAAGCCCACGCCGCGTCTGCCGAGCGGCAAGCACTGATGATGTTGACGCTTGACAGCCTACAGGCAAGGTGCCGCCCTTTCGTGCCTACATTGTATCATGTCTTGCCCCGTAAATCAAGAGAGGACGTGATTATTATCGGCGAGAAAAAAATGGGAAGACCCACAGTAAACCCGCGCACCGAGAAAATCGGCTTTCGACTGTCAAAGCAGGAGATCAAAGATATCGAAAAATGCGCGGCCGCTATGGGAACGCAGCGCGTGAATGCTGTAACCGAAGGCATTCGATTGCTGAAAAAAGAATTGGGCTTGGAGCAAGCCAAAGAAAAGCGGCTGTTGCTTGATGCAACAGCCGTGAACTTTATCTCTCAAACACCAACCCGAACGTTTCTTTGATGAAAAACACCTGCGGTTCGTATTTGAGCTGCATTGGTGGAGGCGAGGGGAGTCGAACCCCTGTCCGAAAACCTGTTTACAAGACTTTCTACGAGCGTAGTCGATATTTTGACATTCCCTCTGCCGCACTCCTACCGACAGGATTACGGTTTCAGTAGACTTTTAATCCCGCCCGGGTCAAGTCAAGCCCGGGTTGGTTCCCCACATTAATGATGCCCGTTACCGCCGTCGTGGGCAACGGCGGGCGGACAGTCGCCGGTTAAGCAGCGACGGGTACGAAATTGGATTCGTCGTTTATTTTTTAAGTTTTCCCGATTTTAGCGAAGCTCGGGGCTTCGGCTCGCTTATCCGGCACCCATGATCCCCGTCGAAACCATGTACGCCCCCAAGCGTTGATATTATACCACAAACAAAACCATGCTGCAACTCTGATTATGTGCAGAAGGCGGGTTTGGGTTATAGACGGTACGGCTGTCGAACAGCCAAGCGGCGAAATCGGCGTAAAACTTCGTCAATAAGCATCAGCATTTCGCCTGTCCATTGCGCGCTTTGCATCGCGTTCGGCGATATCATGCCGCTTATCATAAAGTTTTTTGCCTTTTGCGACCGCAAGTTCCAATTTCACTTTTCCGTCCTTAAGGTAAAGACGGAGCGGAATCAGGCTGTATCCGTCGGCTTGCGAAAGCGTGAGAAGCTTTAAAATCTCACGCTTATGCAGCAGCAGTTTGCGCTCGCGGAAGGGATCACGATTGAAGATATTGCCCTTTTCGTACGGACTTATGTGCATACCGACAACGAACGCCTCGCCGTTTTTGATTTTGACGTAGGAGTCCTTGATGTTGACCTTGCCCAAACGAATGCTCTTGACTTCTGTTCCGACAAGAGCCATTCCGCATTCATAGGTATCTTCAATGAAGTATTCATGCCGAGCCTTGCGGTTTTCGGCAAGTTGTTTTTCTCCGCGTTTTACGGGCATATTGCTGCTTAACCTCTTATATTGCCAAAAACGCAGCACTCAAAAAATTAAATGCTGCGCAGCAAAATCAAAATTCGGATCGTTGCGCCCGAAACCCGAGCGCATGAACATCAGCCGATAACGAGCAGAACAAGAGCAAGCACACCGAGAACGGAAGCGAAGATAACGGTAAGCCTCTGGAGCTTTGCTTCCCTGCCCGCTTTTGCGTTGCGTGCCTGACCGAGAGCGGTCGTATCGTTGCCGAATGCACTGCCGAGACCGGTACTCTTTGCGTTCTGCGCAAGCACAACGATGACAAGAAGCACGGCGACAATGACCATGAGGATGTTTACAATAATTTCAACAGTCTGCATAACTAATAACCCTTTCAATTTCAACTGCATTTGACATTATAGCATTAAAAAGCCAAATATGCAAGCATAATTTTCGAATGCTGTCGATTATATAATTCGTTCATCGTTCAATCAGGCTGTGACCCGTCATTTCTTTCGGAACGGGCAGATGCATGATATCGAGAAGCGTCGGCGCAAGATCGCATAATCTTCCGCCGTCACGGAGTTTTTTGCCCTTTGCATCGTCCGAAACCCAGATGAGCGGAACGGGATTGGTTGTGTGCGGGGTGAACGGTTCACCTTTTTCATCGAGCATCTGCTCACAATTGCCGTGATCGGCAGTGATGAGACAAGCTCCGCCGTTTTTGATAATACGGTCAACAAGCGTCCCGACACAAACATCGACTGTTTCAACAGCTTTGACGGCAGCCTCGAAAACGCCCGTATGTCCGACCATATCGGTGTTGGCAAAGTTCAGAACCATAAAATCATATTTGCCCGAATCGATGCATTCACACGCACGGCGCGTGACCTCGTACGCACTCATTTCCGGCTTCAGATCATATGTTGCAACGTTCGGTGACGGAACAAGAATCCTGTCCTCGCCGTCGAAAACGCGTTCGATCCCTCCGTTGAAAAAGAAAGTAACATGAGCGTATTTCTCCGTTTCCGCAATGCGAAGCTGAGTTTTTCCGAGAGAGGAAAGGTACTCGCCCATGGTGTTTGAAAGCTGTTCGGGAGGAACGATGAGGCTGACTCTGCCGTTGAATTCTGCGGAATACTGACTCATGCAAACGAATTTGACCGGAAAGTACCCGCGTCTGCGCTCGAACTGCGGAAAATCCCTGTCGATGAAGCAGCGTGTAAGCTGGCGCGCCCTGTCCGGACGGAAATTAAAGAAAATGATGCTGTCGTTCGCATTAATTTTCGCAATAGGTGCACCGTTTTCGGTTATTACGCACGGTTTAATGAATTCGTCCGTAACACCGTTTTGGTATGATGTCTTAACGGCCTCCTCCGCATCCGAAAACATGTCTCCCTCGCCGTAAACAAGCGCGGAGTATGCTTTTTCCGTACGGTCGTAGTTATTGTTCCTGTCCATTGCATAATACCTGCCTTCAACAGTTGCGATTTTCCCGCAGCCGCATTCGGCAAGCTTGTTCTTCAGTGCACGAACAAAACCGAGTCCGCTGTCAACCGCCGTATCCCGTCCGTCGGTGAAGCAATGCACAAAAACCTTTTGCATTCCTGCCGCCTTTGCGGCATCCAGAAGCGCAAAAAGATGATCGATATGGCTGTGAACCCCTCCGTCCGAAAGAAGTCCCATAAGATGCAGCGCGGAGGAATGCTCACGACAATTTTCAAACGCCTCGCGAACAGCGGTACAGCTTCCGAGCCTACCGCTTTCCGCAAGGTCAAAAATCCTTGTCAAATCCTGAAAAACAACTCTGCCCGCACCGATATTGGTGTGCCCGACTTCGGAATTGCCCATCTGTCCCGACGGCAAACCCACATCGCGTCCGGATGCACCTATTTCGGTGTGCGGATATGCATCCCAAATCGTGCGGAGGTGTTTTGTGTTTTGCGGCATGATTGCATTTCCGTAGGAATCCGGGTTGCAGCCAAAGCCGTCCATAATGATGAGTGCAGTGAGTTTTTTCAATCCGTACCTCTTGCCCGCTCCCGAAAGCATGTTCATTCGGGAGCGGGGCTGAAATATTGTTATTCCGCTTCATGCGGTGTAATATCTTTACCGTTCGCAATGCAGTCGGCAGCCGCTTTTACGGTCCGCTTTCTTCTGCATTGCATGCTTTATCAGTTCAAAACGACCTTTGCAAAATCTTCCGCAACAAGGCTTGCGCCGCCGATAAGACCGCCGTCGATCTGCGGCATTGCCTTAAGCCCTGCGGCGTTCTTTGCGTTCATGCTTCCGCCGTACAAAATGCGGGTGTGCTGCGCAAATTCAAGCCCGTAAAGCTCTGCAATAACTCTGCGAATTGCGCCGATAGTTCGGTTCGCTTCCTCGTTTGTTGCGGTTTTGCCCGTGCCGATAGCCCAAATGGGTTCGTATGCAACGGTGATGCGCGCTGCCTCTTCGGCGGGAATACCGTTGTAAAGTGCCTTGACCTGACCTGCAAGGAATGTGTCGGTAATTCCGGCTTCGCGCTGTTCAAGGGTTTCACCCACGCAAACTATGGGCAGAATACCGTTTTCAAGTGCGGCTTTTGTGCGCATGTTAACGGTTTCATCCGTCTCACCGAAATACTGTCTGCGCTCACTGTGACCGATAATTGCGTATTCGACACCTATGCATTTCAGCATGTCTGCACTGATTTCGCCCGTAAACGCGCCTTTTGCCGCCCAGTGAATGTTCTGAGAGCCCAGTTTAACGTTGCTGCCTTCAAGAACCTTTGCCGCACAGCAAAGATCGACAAAAGGCGGACAAACGACGATATCGCATTCGGCATTTTCAACAAGGGGAAGCAGGTCGGAAACAAGCTGCTTCGCCTCGTCGCGGTTCTTGTTCATTTTCCAATTGCCGGCGATTAGTTTTTTGCGGCAGGGACGATCAAGAAGTGCGGCAACGCCGGGAAGCGTTTTGCCCTCAAGGAATTCAAGGCTTGCACCGCCGCCCGTGGACATATGTGTCATTTTGCCGCCGAGACCGAATTTGTTAATTGCGGAAGCGGAGTCGCCGCCGCCGATTATCGTTGTGCCTTCGCACTCGGCGCATGCTCTTGCAACCGCTTCGGTTCCCTTTGAGAATGCATCCATTTCAAACACTCCCATGGGGCCGTTCCAAACAACAGTCTTTGCTTCACGAATGATTTCGCCGTAAAGTTTTGCGGTCTTTTCGCCGATATCCATGCCCATCCAACCATCGGGAATTGCATCAAAAGCAACCGTCATATGCTCTGCATCGGGTGCAAAATCCTTTGCAACAACGCAGTCAACGGGGAGCTGCATACGCACGCCCTTGGCCTTTGCTTCCCCAAGCAGTTCGCGCGCCGTTTCAACGCTTTCCTCATCAAGATAGGATGTGCCGATATTCAGTCCCATAGCCTTGAAGAATGTATAACTCATTGCGCCGCCGATAAGCAGAGTGTCGCATTTGTCGAGCAGATTTCTGATAACGCCGATCTTGTCGCCGACCTTTTTGCCGCCGAGAATCGAAACAAAGGGACGCGCCGGATTTGCAAGCGCACCGCCCATTACGGAAAGCTCCTTTTCAATCAGGAAACCGCAAACGGCGGGCAGATAATGCGCAACGCCCTCGGTTGAAGCATGTGCTCTGTGAACCGTTCCGAAAGCATCGGACACAAAAACATCCGCAAGGGATGCAAGTGCCTTTGCAAACTCCGGATCGTTCTTCTCTTCTTCTTTGCTGAAGCGAAGGTTTTCAAGCAGGAGAACTTCGCCCTCGCCGAGTTGCTCAGCCTTTGTTTTCGCATCCTCGCCCACTGAATCGGATGCGAATGCAACTTTAACATTCGGAAGAAGCTCCGCAAGACGCTTTGCAACAGGTGCAAGTGACATTTCGGGAACAACTTTTCCCTTCGGCCTGCCCAGATGCGAGCAAAGGATAGTTTTTGCACCGTTTTCAACAAGATATTTAATCGTCGGCAGTGCGCCGAGAATCCTGCTTTCATCGCTGATATTAAGGTTTTCATCAAGGGGAACGTTGAAATCAACGCGAACGAGTACGCGCTTGCCCTTTACGGGAACATCGGTGACGGACAGTTTAGCCATTTTCAGCCTCCTGAGTGATTATTGTTGTTTCTTCGTGCGGAACAAAAGCCCCGCACGGACCGATTATGTGTTATTCCGTTTCAAATTATAACACTCAATTAAAAAAACTTCAACCGCAAAACATGCGGAAAAAGCATCTTGGAGGGCGAAATCGGGTTCAACACCGTGAATATGCCGTGAGTGCGGCTGATTTTTCGACAAAATATGAACTTATTTTTCTGACTTTGAAATTAATTCGTATGCAAGCCAAAACAAAGCTGCCGCGGGAAAACCCTGCGGCAGCTTTAACGCTTGTTTCAAAGATAAATCTGTGAACACAGCTTTATGTTTGTCACATTCGGCAAACATCAGGCTTCAACCGCAAAATCTGTTGACAGAATGCGGTTGAGCCACGGAAAGGTAAATACGTTCGAAGTATTTTTACTCGTTGTCGTTTGAAGCAACGAACTTGCCGAGAAGAGATGCAAGAGAAGTCGTTGCGGACTCAACGGGAGGAAGCTCGTAATCGGGTTCCTCACGGCGGCGGCGTTCTGCACGACGCTCATCGCGTTCACGGCGGCGTTCTTCGCGTGCTGCTGCCTGCTCGCGGCGGGTCTGCTCTTCCTGCTGACGCTTTTCGTTGCGTTCTGCATTGCGCTCTGCGCGCTCACGCTCACGCTGTTCGCGCTCTTCGGCCATGATGCGCTCTGCTTCCTCGGGATTCTCTTCGATGAGAGCTTCCCTGCGGCTGAGGCTGATGCGACGCTTTGAAGTGTCAACTTCGACTACCTTGCAGCGCACACGGTCACCGACCGCGAGTTCATCCTCGACCTTTGCAACGCGCTTGATGCCAACCTGGGAAATGTGGATGAGACCGTCGATCGTGGGTTCAAGCGATACGAATGCGCCGAACGGAACAATGCGAACGACCTTGCCCTCGACGAATGAACCGACGGGGTATCTTTCGTCTGCGGTTGCCCAGGGCTTGGGCTGAAGCTCTTTGTAGCCGAGGGAAATCTTTTTGTTTTCCTTGTCGACTTCGCGGATGACAACTTCGATCTTCTGATTTACGGTGAAGAGCTCAGCGGGGGACTTGATTCTGCCCCAAGCGCACTGCGTAACATGCAGCAGGCCGTCAACGCCGCCGATGTCAACAAACACACCGAAATCAACGATCCTGCGGACCGTGCCCATGACCTTCATGCCGGGAGTGAGGCTGTCCCAGACTGCTTCCTTTGCAGCTTCTGCTTCGGCAAGGAGAACTGCCTTTGCGGAGCCGATGATGCGCCTGCGCTTTGCGTCAACCTCAAGCACTTTAATCTTCATGGGTTTGCCGACAAATTCTTTAAGATCGGCAACGTATTTGGTGGAAACCTGAGAAGCGGGAACGAATGCGCTTGCACCGTTGGTGAGGGAAACGATGACGCCGCCCTTGATTGCTTCTTTGCAGGTACCTTCAAGAACCTTTCCTTCGGATTCGGCGCTGGCGGTGAATTCTTCCCACGCCTTCTGGCTCTCGACGTTTTTACGGGAGAGCAGTACATTGCCTTCGCCGTCATTTACTTTGAGAACTTCAACTTCGATGGGATCGCCCACTTTGTACTGGGATGCGGGGTCCAAATCGGGATCGTTGGAGAACTCGGAGCGAGGAATATATCCGTCGGACTTGTATCCGATGCTGACGCTGATTTCGCCGTCAACAATCTGAATGACGGTGCCCGTCAGAACCTGACCGCCGTGAATTCGGACGATGGTCTTGTTGATCGCCTCTTCGTCAAATACGGCATTTTCCTCGATGTTTGCTGCGTTTGCAGCTGCGTTTTCGGTTGCGGCTTCGCAATTTACATTAGCCTTATCCTGTTCGCTCATTGTGTTGATAACCTCCCTGATAATCGAATCCGGTGTCGATGCACCGGCAACTACGCCTACCATTATATCATTATTTTTAAATATATCAAGAGAAATTTCGCATTCTTTTGCGGCATTGAGGGTATTTCTGCAATTTTTTTCACAAATTTTTCTGAGTTTTTGGGTATTGGAGCTGTGTTTGTCACCTAAAACAAGCATAACGTCGCATTTCTTGCTTAATTCCTCTGCTTCCCGCTGCCGTTCGAATGTTGTGCTGCATATGCTGTTGAACACGCGAATGCGGGGATATTCTCGTTCGATAACGCGCTGCATTGCAGCAAATGTTTCGGAATCAAACGTTGTTTGAACCACAAGGCAGCCGCTCCTGCCTTCAAGCTTTCGAAGCTCCTCCTCACCGCGGATAAAAATCGCCGAATTACCGCAATGCCCGTTTATACCTATGGTTTCCGGATGTTCCGGATTGCCTACAATAAAAACCTGCTCACCGCGCTCGTACGCAGCCGAAACAATTCTGTGAATATTCGAAACAAAGGGGCATGTTGCATCTATGAAATTAATGCCTCTTGTTTCAAGCTCTTCATAAATCTTTTTCGGCACTCCGTGGGAGCGAATGATAACGTAATCTCCGCGCTGCGCTTCATCAAGCGACTCTATCGGCGCAATGCCGGCCTCGCGCAGCCGGTTCACAACATCCCGATTGTGTATCAGTTCGCCAAAGGTGAAAACCTTTGCCGCACCGCCGGATTCGGCAACCTTGGCCGCAGTCTGCTCCGTCAGTTCCACCGCACGGCGCACTCCGAAGCAAAACCCTGCACTTTTTGCAAGAATGATTTTCAATTTCGGTAATCTCCGATTTCTTTATTATTTCGGCTTTCAGTCCCTTGCGGTGCGTTTTTTGCCCTCTGTTTCGCTCCGCATGAGCAGACTCAGTTTTTCCATTTCGTTCTGCATCCTGTTTGTTATTGCATCATTCAGCATTCGCCTGTCGCAATGCTCGGCGATCTCTCCCGGAAGAATGACGTCTCCGACATACAGAAGCGACCGTCCCGACCTGCTTTTTTTCGGGTTGATATATATAGGAACGATCGGTGCGCCGGATTTTGCGGCAATAAACGCCGTGCCCTTTTCAAATTCATCCATGCCGTCCGTTGCCGAACGCCTGCCCTCCGGAAATATTCCGAATGCTTTGCCATCACGCAGGAGCTTCAGCGACTGCCGGATGGATTTCATGTCCGCTGTCTTTCGATTTACCGGAAAAACGAAGAGTGACTTAAAAAAAACTCGCCCCACAGGGTTGTCGAAAAGCTCTTTTTTTGCCATGAAATGAATGATTCGCGGTGAACTGACTACCAAAAGCAGCGGATCGTACAACGCTCTGTGGTTCGCAATAAAAATAACGCCGCCCTTAATCCTCAGGTTTTTCTTATTGCCGAATACTTTCGGTCTGTAAATCAGCCAGAGCAGCCATTTAAAGAATATGTATGCGATTATATAAAGCATTCTCAACCTCCGAAAAAAAGCTGCTCAGCATTATCCGATATGCGCCAGCACTGCCGCAACCGCACTTTCAACATTCATTTCGCTTGTGTCGATAACGACTGCATCATCCGCCGGGCGGAGCGGCGCAGCCTCCCGCGTTGAATCCCTCTCATCCCTGCGTTTTATTTCACAAAGAATGTCGTCAAAGTTCCTGCCGTTCAGCTTTCCCGCCGCCTCGTATTCCGTATAGCGGCGCGCTGCGCGAACTTCCGGCTCGGCAGTAACAAAAAACTTATGCGTTGCATCGGGCAGAACATAGGAACATATATCGCGCCCGTCCATAACGACATTGCGAACCCTTGCAAGCGCACGCTGCAATTCCACAAGCTTTTTGCGAACCTCCGGAATCGTGCTTATAACCGAGGCATAATGTGAAACTTCCTCCGTGCGGATGAGCCCGGAAACATCTTCCCCATCCAGAAGAACATGCTGAACGCCGTCAACATACTCAATGGAAACATTTGTGCCGTCGAGCATCGGAACCACGCGGCGCGCGTCGGCAGGGTCGATCCCCATGCGCATTGCCTTGAGTCCGATAGCTCTGTACATTGCGCCCGTGTCAACATAAGTTATTGAAAGTCTTTTTGAAATTTCTTTTGCAATTGTGCTCTTCCCCGCGCCCGCGGGCCCGTCTATCGCAATGCTGATGTTTCCCGTATTTCCCGAATTTGCAAATTCACTTCGTTCCGCAGTCATATATTTTTCTCCGTTTTCAGTGTTTTTAAAGCGATGTTTTGCGTTGGATATGTTTAAAGAGCTTCCGCCGCCGCTCTGCCCGCCGCACAGCCGGTTGACCATGCAATCTGAAGATTGAATCCGCCCGTACAGGCATCAACATCGATGACTTCCCCTGCGAAATACAGCCCGGGCACAATTCGCGACTCCATTGTTGACGGATTAATCTCTTTAATCAGCACACCGCCGCGCGTGATTATCGCTTCTTCAACGGGACGTGCCGCGCGCACCGTCAGCGGCAGGCATTTGAGGGTTCGAACAATTGCCCCCCGCTGTTCACGAGTCAGGTTATCCACCGTGATTTCGGCATCAACACCCGCAACATGCAAAACCGCATCGATAAGCCTTTGCGGAAGCAGATCGCACATTGCATTCTGCACATGTTTATGCTTGTATTTTTCAAAATCCCGCAGAATGCGGAGATCAAGCTGCTCTGCTGTCAATCCGGGCTTAAGGTCAATTTCAAGCAATGCACCGTTGGGCGAATCCGCAAGATAGCTGCTTGCGCTGAGCACAAGCGGGCCCGAAACACCGAAATGAGTGAACAGCATCTCCCCGAGTTCTTCATAAACGGGCTTGCGCTTTTTTTGTTTCTTCTCGATTTTTGCCGTATTCTCCGCCGCAGAGCAGGCATATCCGCCTTTCTCGGCATTTCCGGATTCATTTGCGGAATATTTCCCGGGAAATGGCTCGCCGGATTTTGTTTTTTTACTCTTTTCGGGTGCATATGCGCGCAGAACAACATTTTTGAGCGAAAGCCCCATCAAATCGCCCGCCCATGCCTCGTTCGCAACAAGCGGTATAAGCGACGGCTTCGGTGCGGCAACGGTGTGACCGAGACTCTCTGCAAAGCTGTAGCCGTCCCCGGTTGAACCCGTTGAAGGATAGCTTGCACCGCCCGTTGCAATGATTACTTTATCGTAATATTTTTTCTGTCCGTTTTCAAAGCAGAGCCGAAACCCTCCGTCCTCCGTCTTTGAAACGCTTGATACCCGTGAATTAAGCACAATGTTCGCTCCGCATCTCACCGCATTGGTCTGCAATGCGCGAATAACATCGCTTGACTTATCGCTTTCGGGAAAATACCTTCCGCCGCGTTCAAGTTTCGTGCGAACGCCGCAGGAGTTTATCAGTTCAATTATGTCGTCGTTAAAAAATCCGTCAAACGCGCTGTAAAGGAACCTGCCGTTATGCGGCACGTTTTTCAGAAATGCATCGATATCGGCAGAATTGGTGATGTTGCACCTGCCCTTTCCCGTAAGAAAGAGTTTTTTGCCCGTTTTTTCGTTTCTGTCGATAATATCGACACTTGCGCCCCCTTTTGCCGCAAATGCGCCCGCAATAAGCCCTGCCGCGCCCGCTCCGATAACTCCGATTTTCATAATCCGCCCTCTTTATCCCGCATATTAAACCATGGGTTCACTTTTAAACCTGCAAAAAATTGCCGTTTAATAAGTTCTTTCCGCAAATGCCGCGATCTGCTCAAGCCGTTCGTAATCCGTTATATCGTACTTTAGCGGGGTCACGGCGATGAATCCGTCACGAACGAATTTTTCGTCCGTCGTGTCATGCTCGGCGCAGCTTGTCAGCTTGTTGCTCGGAGTTTTGTAGCCGATGCTTCCGTTTTCGTCCTTTATTTCGATATAGGCAATCGGATATATCTGCTCTGCAAGATACCCGACCCGTATTCCGCGATATTTATTCGCAGGCAGATAGGGATAGTTCACATTCAACAGCCTGTGGCTTTCCGTTAAGCAGCCAATGAACAGGTCAATATTGCTGCAAAAGTGAACCGCCGCATCATCAAAATAGTCCGTTCCGAGTGTATCTCTTGAAACCGCAACGGCGCGGTAACCGAGCATTGCCGCCTCCTCCGCAGCGGAAACGGTGCCGGAATACAGCACATCCGTGCCGAGGTTCGGAGCCTGATTGATTCCGGAAATCACAATATCCGGCTCAGCGGAAAGGTTGCCGAGTGCAACGCGCACACAATCCGCAGGTGTGCCGTCAACCCAAAATGCGGTTACGGGTTTCAATTCCCGTTCGGAGTTTTTTGCATCATCGTCAAATACCGTAACCTTTTCCGCACGCAGCAGTATTCTCAAAGTCAACCCGTGCCCGACCGCACTCTGATTTTCCTTCGGTGCGCAAACGAACACATCATGCTCTTTGCGCAATTCCCGAACCAGCGCGGCAATGCCGGGCGCGGTATATCCGTCATCATTAACAACAAGAATATTCATACTTTTTATCTTTCACACATGTTTTCAGCTGAAGACGCATTATTTCTTCATTATATCTCTTAAGATATCGCGCAAATCCGGATCAACCGGCAAAGAGAATGTTTCCTCGCCGCTCTCCTCATCCTGATGAATCGTGAGCGGCGTCCCTTCACCGATATCGTACAGCTCGCCTTCATCGTCCGCCTCCTCGGGGATATCCCTGCCTTCAATAGAATAAATGCTTCGCATCAGCGATGCCGCGCTGCTGTATTCTTCCGGAAATTCCGACTCGACCGATTTTGTGTGTTTGCCGTTCTCGTTCTTCATCGATTTTTCGGATTCTTCCGATGTTTTGATTTGCTCATCACAGTCATCCGCAGGATCTGCCGTTTCGGGTTTGTCTTCCGCTTCACCTTCCGCACCTGTGTGACTCTCCGGCTCTCCGTTTTCCGTTACGGAGCAGACGGCCTGCTCTTTCGGTTCATCCGTTGTTTCGGGATTTGAATCTTCCGTTTCTTTAGGCAGTTCCGTGTTTTCCTGTCCGCAAACATCCGGCGTTTCCGGATCCGACACCGCTTCCGCATTATCGCAGGAGCAGCATGTTTTTTCGCGGCCGCACGGAGGCAGCGCTTCCGCACCGCCGGTGCCCCTTATGCTCTCTGTGCCTTGCTTCGCTTCGTTCAAATCCATTTCGTTCGAATCCGCTGCGTCCGGATTTGTTTCGCTCAGTGAAGTTTCATCGGCATCATCCGCGCATTCACCGCTGTTCTCGGGTTCTGCCGCGGCGGGTGCGTATTTTTCCGCATATCGTGCTTCAACCGCCGTTTCGAAATTCAATTCGGCAAGGGATTCCATTATCTGCGCATATTTCCGTGCCTGTTCAAGCGCAAGCCTTGCCTTTTCGCTCAGTGAAAAGTTCAGCTCGTCCACCTGCGCCTGTTTTTCATCAACCGCCGCCTGTGCTTCGTCCATCATCGTTTCGGCATCGGCTTTTGCGCCTGCGATCAACTCCGTTGCCTCGTCAAGGGCGGTGTCCGTAACCTGCTGTGCATCCTTCTGTGCGGCATCGCGAATGCCGGCGGCATCCCGTTTTGCATCCGCAATCAGCTGAGCCGCTTCTTTTTTTGCGCTTTCAAGTGCCGCCTGCGCTTTGTTCAGGATATCCGTTCTGCGCTGCTTCGCTTCGGCATCGATTCTGTCCGCATTTGCATTTGCTTCTTTTAATATGCGTTCACGCGTGTTATGCGCTTCGGTAAGAGCGTTCACAATTGCTTCCTGACGCAGCCTGAAATCGTCCAAGCGGCGTTTGGCGTTGCTCAAATCGAGCTGTGCGCCGTTCAATTCGTTTCTGAACCTGTCGCGTTCGCCGACGGTTTTTGCAAGCTCGCTTTTAACGTTTTCAATTTCAACACCCGCCGCCGCAAGCTGTGCGCGCAGCGCATCGTTTTCCTGCGCAAGTTGGGTGAGCTGCTGCTCCATCGCCTTTGTTTTTTTGCTCATCATTGTGTAGCCCTCCGTTATTATTTCTGTCTCCGTTCGCTTCCGAACGGATAAAACAGCGCAACTAAGCTGAAAAGTCCTTAGAATCCTTTCAAATGAATGAAGTCTGCCCGTTTGAATCCTGCGGCGGAGCATAGCCCATGTGCGAATACCCCGCCGGAAGCAATACCCGCCCGCGCGGCGTACGCGCAATGAAACCGAGCCTCAGCAGATACGGTTCGTAAACATCTTCAATCGTGGAAGCATCTTCGCCGGTTGCCGCCGCAATTGTATCCAATCCGACAGGTCTTCCGCCGAATTTCACAATCATTGCCGTCAGCATGTTTCTGTCAACGGCGTCAAGCCCGAGTTCGTCTATCGCAAGCATATCAAGCCCGTTTTTTGCCGTTTCAAGGTCAATAATACCGTTTGCGCGAACCTGTGCAAAGTCGCGGACACGACGCAAAAGCCTGTTTGCGATTCGCGGAGTTCCTCTTGAACGCGATGCAATTTCAAGTGCGCCGTTCTCCGTTATTTCAATATCGAGTATGCCCGCGCTGCGAACAACGATTTCTTTCAAATCCTCAGGCGTGTAAAGCTCAAGCTGTTCCTTTATTCCGAATCTGTCGCGAAGCGGCGCGGTCAAAAGCCCCATTCGCGTTGTTGCACCCACAAGGGTGAATTTCGGCAGTTCAAGCCGCAGCGACCTGGCGGACGGTCCCTTGCCGATAATTATGTCGTATGCAAAATCCTCCATTGCAGGGTAAAGAATCTCCTCAACGTTTGCATTCAATCGGTGAATCTCGTCAATAAAAAGCACATCGCCTTCGGCAAGGTTTGAAAGCAATGCCGCAAGATCCCCCGCATGAGTTATTGCGGGGCCGCTCGTGATGCGCAGATTGCCGCCCATCTCGTTTGCGATTATTGCCGCAAGCGTCGTTTTTCCAAGACCCGGCGGGCCGTAAAGCAGGGTGTGATCCAACGCCTCTCCGCGCAGTTTTGCGGCATGGATATAAACTCCGATATGTTCCTTAACATTGCCCTGCCCGATGTATTCCGCAAGAAAACGCGGGCGCAGACTGAATTCGCAGTTTTCATCCTCCGCAAGCATTGATGAAGTTATGAGCCTGTCGTCATCCATTTAAATCCCGTCACTCCGTTAAATCCGACTTCCGCAAAAGCATCCGTCAAATCTTTTTGTGTTCCGCAGCGGACCCGCTTTTTCGGTGAATCTTCCGCTTCGGCGTGAAAAATTTATTTAGTCGTTGCACGCAATGCCTGCATTATCATATCCTCAACGCGATCGCAATCCGGGACGGATGCCACCGCCCTGCCCGCACTTGCACCGTCATAGCCGAGCGCAACCAATGCTGCAACCGCTTCGGCACGCATTCCGTTATCCTGCGCCGTGTTTGCGGCACCCCCTGCGGAAGCAGCCGCCGTTTCCGCCGCATCGACCTTTTCTTTCAGTTCAAGAATCACACGCGCCGCCGTTTTTTTGCCCATGCCGACAACTCCGTCAAAAGCAGCCGTGTTATCGGTCAACACCGCAAGCGCAACATCCGACGGAGTCAGCACCGACAGCACCGCAAGTGCAACCTTCGGACCGATTCGCGAAACGCTTATGAGCTTTCGGAACATTGCCCGTTCCTCTGCATCAAAAAAACCGTACAGCGCGACGCTGTCCTGCGAAAGATGAAAATGCACAAACAGCTTTGCGGTTTTGCCCTCGCACAGTCTTTTCAGCGTCATTTTGCTGCAAACAAGCTCATACCCGACACCCGCCGCCTCGATAACGACTCTGTCGGCATAAATTTCTTCTACATTGCCCTTTATATGTGCGTACATATTTTTGCTCCCTGCAAAAAAACGTCAGTTATTTGATGCGGAATTGTTCAACCATCGGTCCGAGCGCGTTCGCATGGCAGAGTGCCGCGCCGAGCGCATCGGCGGCATCATCGGGCTTCGGTATCTTTTGCAGTTTTAAAAGAAGCTTGACCATTGTCTGCATTTGCAGCTTGTCCGCATGACCGTCCCCGGTGACGCTTTGCTTAATCTGCATCGGGGTATATTCATAGAGCGGGAGTCCCGCCTGCTGGGCGGCCGTTATTGCAACGCCCCTTGCCGCCGCAACCTGCAATGCCGTTGTTGTGTTGCGATAGAAAAAAAGCTCCTCAAACGCAACATGATCGGGGCGATAACGTTCAAGCAGGAGTTTTGTGCCCGCATAGAGCCGCTCCAACCTCTCGGGAAAGGTCATTTTCGGAGTTGTTTCAACAACCCCGTAATCAATAACGCGAATCTTGCCGCGTTCGGCTTCAACCGCACCGTAACCGAGTATCGCATACCCGGGATCAATGCCCAAAATAATCATTAACCGTCACCCGAAATATCTGTTGTTCCCGAGGAAACCGTTTATATAAGCCCTCTTTCCGCACAGTACTGCCTTTCCATTATAATAATACCACTTTTCCGCAAAAACCACAATACCCGCATGTGCGGAAATACGCACGGGTGAAACAAATCCGCTGTTTACTTCCCGTTCTTTCGGGAGTATAATTATTTCTGCCGAAACAGGCATGGGGTTTATGTCCCGTTTCCGAAACGGATTTTCTGTTTCCGACAGATATTATTCAACATTGAGGTGTTTCCGCAATGGATAAAGATATTCTTAAAACTGCCGTCGTACTTCGGCATCGGCTTCACCGCTGCGCGGAGCTTTCCGGGCAGGAAAAACAAACAAAAGCAATGCTCATTGATTTTCTCCGCACGCACACGTCGCTTGAGCTGCATGATATGGGTGCATGGTTCTATGCCGTGTACAAGGCTCCTTTGAATGTCCGAACGGAGTCCGCCCCGACACGCCGAATTGCATTCCGTGCGGATTTTGACGCGCTTCCGATCGAGGATGACCCCGCGCTCCCCTATGCTTCCGAAAACCGCGGCGTTGCGCATAAATGCGGACACGACGGCCACAGCGCCGCGCTTTGCGCACTTGCGGCGGAAATTGACCGCCATGGCTGCCGCAGCGATATTCTCTTTCTTTTCCAACATGCGGAGGAGACAGGCTGCGGTGCTCCCGTCTGCCAAAAGATGATAACGGATGAAAAACCGGACATTATTTTCGGCTGGCACAATATGCCGGGATTTCCCGCAGGCTCGGTCGCGGTGCACGACGGCACGGCGGCATTTGCCTCGCGCGGGCTTGTGCTGAGCTTTTTCGGAAAAAGCTCACATGCTTCCCAACCCGAAAACGGGCATAATCCCGCCCGTGCAATATCAAAGCTGATAATTGATATTCCCGAACTGACCGCAAGAGAGAATCATCGCGGCATTGTTATGGCAACGGTCGTTTGCGTGCGCATAGGCGAGGAAGCTTTCGGCACGAATGCGGGCTTCGGGCAGCTCATGCTGACAATACGCGCCGAATTTGAATCCGAGCTGGATGCGCTGGATGCCGAAATCTGCGCACGAGCCCGCGCATATGCACGGCAGGATGGCATAACAAATGTTGAAGTTCAATATCGCGACTCCTTTCCCGAAACGCGCAACACGCCCGATGCCGTTGCCGCCGTCCGCAAAGCGCGGCTTGAATGCGGACTTCCGGAAGCACTATGGGATGAACCGTTCAGAAGTTCCGAAGATTTCGGCTGCTACACAAAGCTCACAAGCGGCGCATTGTTCTATATCGGATGCGGCACCCGTCATGCAAAGCTCCATACCCGCGAATATGATTTTAACGATGAAATAATCGAGCCCGCCGTTGACATGATGTTCCGATTGGCTCAGGACGCATAAAACACCACGGGTTTAAAACCGTTCGGGATTCAATTATAAAAAACAAACAACCGGCGGCTCCGCAGTTTGGATACCGCCGGTTGTTTTTGATTATCAGGTCAATACGGTCATTCGGCAGTTAAGCCGCCGCATATTCCCCGTTTTTATTCGTCTATCTGACGAATTACGTCAATGACCGTGTTGTCGCGATACATTGCAACGCCGACGATTCGTTCCTTGTAGCGAATCGGTTCCGGAACACCGACAAGCTCCTCCGCCTTTTTTTGCAGGGCATGAATATCAAACACATGAAGGCCGAATTTTTCAAGTTTTTCCTTCAAATCCGGGCGATTCGGGTTCACTGCAATGCCCCTGTCCGTAACGAGGACATCAATAACGCTGCCCGGAGTGACGACCGTGCCGACATGTTCAACAACCGTCGGAATTCTGCCGCGCACAAGGGGCGCAACAATAACAGCAAGGCTCGCGCTCTCCGCCGTGTCGGGATGCCCTCCGATCGCCCCGCGAATCACGCCGTCGGAACCGGTGAGAACATTCACGTTGAAATCAGTGTCAATTTCAAGCGCGGAAAGAATAACAAAATCCAGCTGTTCCGCTGCCGTTGCAACCAGATGGCTTGCATAATACGTTGCGCTTATCTGATGATGAAAATGGTTGTTCTTCAGCGATTTTGCCGCATCAAGGTCAAACGACTGAACATCAAGAATGCGATCTATCAACCCTTCTTCATGCATTGCCGTGATCTGCCCCGTGATTCCGCCGAGAGCGAAACGACAGTGAATGCCCTTGTCCAGCATTTTTTGGCGGATGAATCGCGCCGTTGCAAGCGATGCACCGCCGGAACCCATCTGCATTGAAAAGCCGTCGTAAAGATAACCCGCCGCTTCAACAACATTTGCAGCCGTTTTTGCGATCAGCAGCTCCTTGGGATCCTTTGTGTACCGCGTTGCGCCGCTCATGATGCCCTTGGGATCGCCGATATCGTCAACACGAACAACGTAATCAACATCGTGTTCCGGAATTGCCCACGGTGCATTGGGATAGGAAACGATGTTGTTAGTTATGATAATAACCTTATCCGCAAACTCCGCGTCCGTTCTTGCATAACCCAACGACCCGCATGAAATGCCGTCGTCATCATCCCTGCTGTACCCGTTTGCGTTGCCGTAGGGATCGCACGAGGGCGCACCCAAAAAAGCAACATCAATGTGCAGCTCACCCGAACGGATTGCGGATGCCCTTCCGCCATGGGAACGGAAAACAACCGGAAAATCCATCAACCCGCGTGAAATCTGCTCCGCAAGTTCTCCGCGCAGGCCGGAAGTTTCAATGTGAGTGATAAGTCCGGAGCGGATGTGTTCAATCAGCGGCGCATGAACAGCCGAAAGCGACGACGCCGCAAGCGTCAGGTTTTTGAACCCCATCTCCGCAAGTTTATCAAGAACATTGTTAATGATATGGTCACCGTTGCGGAAATGGTGATGAAAACTTATCGTCATCCCGTCGCGGAGTCCGGATTTTTTTATTGCCTCCTCAAGGGAAGGAACTATCTTGTTGCAATCACTGCAGCGCTGCTGAAAAGTTTCGGTATTTTTGCTGCGTGCGCCGTTGAAACTTCCGTTGTTCGCAATTTCGTTTATATGCGGAATTTTGTTGATATCAAAGCTCATTTCTGTCAATCCTCCACTTCATCGATTCTGCGTCCCGCCTCATACAGGTCAAGCAGCCGCTGAGCGCGAATGACAACGGGTTTGTCTATCATCTTACCCTTCAGGCTTGCAACGCCGCTGCCGCGTGCGTTCGCCTCCGCAATCGCATCCATTATTGCGCGCGCCTTGTTAAGATCCTTTTCGCTCGGCATAAAGACCTTGTGCAGCGGCTCAATCTGGCGCGGGTTGATAATGGATTTGCCGTCAAATCCCAGTTTTTTGATTATCGTTGCTTCCGCAACGAAGCCTTCTTCGTTGTTCACGTCGGAATAAACCGTGTCCAGCGCGGCAATGCCCGCTGCCCTTGCCGCATTGAGTATCATGCTGCGGGCAAAAAGCAGCTCAATGACGTCCGAACGGGTGGTTTTAAGGTCGGTGACATAATCCTCCGCGCCGAGGGCGATTCCGATAAGGCGATCGCTCGCTTTTGCAATTGCCGCCGCATTCAGCACGCCGTTTGCAGACTCAATAGCCGCCATCATGCCTGTTGTGCCGACGGGAATGCCCGCTTCCTTTTCAATGCGCTCAATCTCGCGTTCGCAGTCGATAACATCCTGTGCACTGTCCGTCTTCGGCAGGCGAACGACCTGCACGCCGGCGCGGACAACGGCCTCAAGGTCCGCAACTCCGAGTCCGCTTGAAAGGTCATTGATGCGGACAACCGTTTCCTTGCTTCCGAAGTCCAACGTTTTCAGTGCGTTGTAAACAAGCAGCCTTGCCGCATCCTTTTCGGTGTAGGCAACGGAATCCTCAAGGTCAAACATGATGCTGTCCGCACCGTAAATATTCGCATCACGTATCATGCCGGGGTTGTTGCCCGGAATGAACATCATGCTTCTTCTTAAACGATCTTTAATGTACATTTTCTTATATCCGCTTTTGCGGCGGCTTTATTCCGCATCAGAAGATTTGATGTTTCGATACTCTGTTCCGCAAAAGCATCCTTCCTCCCAAGGATAAATCCGTTTAAACTTCCCAGCGGTAATCGCTGCGCTGAGCCGCACGGTAAATTGCGGCAACGGTGCGGGCGCGAACGGTGCAATCCAATGCACCTTTATCCACTGCCTCAACTTTTGCATTTTGAACATCGTATTCCTGAAGCGTGTCAAGAATAACTTTGCGTATCTGTTTGCCGAATTGCTGCATAACGCTGCTCGTGAGCTCAAGCTCGATTCCGCCCTCTGTGCGCGGCTCAAGCATTATCATTATGTCACTGGATTCCATCGTTCCGGCGGTGCTGTTAGTTTTAAGTTCCATTGTTTGTGATTGCCTCCCTGCGAATTCATTTTCGACAGTTTTCAAATCTTTTTTCATCGCGGGGCGGGCTGATATTTTCGGCCTGCCCCGATTCATATCCGAATTTTATTCGTAAAAACTTTCTCAGGCTGCTCAGGCAAGAGTCCTTTCAAGGTTTTCTCGGATGGCAGCAATAAACTTCGCGCTCGTGACGGCCTTCACGGAAGCGGGGTCATCCACAAGCCCGACAAGGTCCTTTGTCATGATTCCGCTGTTAAGCGTTTCAACGCAGGCTGCTTCAAGCTTGTCCGCGAAAGTTTGCAGCTCCGTAATGCCGTCAAGCTGTCCGCGTTTTCTGAGCGCACCCGTCCATGCATAAATGGTTGCCATCGGATTTGTTGAAGTTTCTTCGCCCTTAAGGTGACGGTAATAGTGCTTTGTGACTGTTCCGTGCGCTGCTTCGTATTCGGTTGTGCCGTCCGGAGAAACAAGAACGGAAGTCATCATTGCAAGCGAACCGAATGCGGTCGATACCATGTCGCTCATAACATCGCCGTCATAGTTTTTGCACGCCCAGATGAATCCGCCTTCGCTGCGGATAACGCGGGCAACGGCATCATCAATCAGCGTGTAGAAATATGTCAGTCCGAGTTTTTCAAATTCGGCACGATAATTGTTCTCGAATTCTTCTTCAAACACGCGTTTGAACTCGCCGTCGTAAATCTTTGCGATCGTGTCCTTTGTTGAGAACCACAAATCCTGTTTTGTGTCAATTGCATATTTAAAGCAAGCCTTTGCAAACGAGCGAATGCTCTTTTCCTTGTTGTGCGCACCCTGCCACACCGCCGGACCGTCAACTTTTTGCACGGTAAGCGTTTTGGTGTCTCCGCTTTCGCCGACAAAAGTCATTGTGCAGGTGCCGGGTTCGGTCGTGTACATATCAACGCTTTTATAAACATCACCGTAGGCATGACGGGCAATGGTAATGGGCTTTTTCCAGTTTTTGACAACGGGATGAATGGAATCGATGAGTATCGGTGCGCGGAAAACCGTTCCGTCAAGAATTGAACGAATTGTTCCGTTCGGGCTTTTCCACATTTCGGTAAGCTGCGGATACTCCTTCATGCGCTGTGCGTTCGGGGTTATTGTTGCGCATTTGACTGCAACGCCGTATTTGCGGGTTGCGTTCGCAGCGTCAACGGTCACTTTGTCCTGAGTTTCGTTGCGGTGCAGCAGGCCAAGATCGTAATACTCCGTTTTAAGGTCAATAAAAGGCAGAATCAGCTCGTCTTTTATCATGCCCCAAAGCACACGCGTCATTTCGTCCCCGTCCATTTCGACTATCGGGGTTGTCATCTTAATCTTTTCCATCGGTATTTCCTTCCATGTTCAAATTTGTATTAATATTGTTCGGAAGCGGTGCGTTTCCGGAATCGTTCACGGAAACGCCCGCCGGTTGCTTTCGGTTCTTATCCCGCTCTTTGCTTATTCCGCTCTTGCCGCATAATAGTTCATCAGGCATCCGTCAAGGATAATCTCCTTTTCATCCGGAGTAAGCCCCCTGAGGTGAAGCATGATATCGCACACATCACCGTTCTGCCTTATGACTTTTGCGGGAATGTTTTCTGTGCCGTTTTCAACCGCCGCGCGGATACCGGGCACGAAAACGCAGTCGCCGGGTTCATAGTTGAATTCCGTTCCGTCGTCAATGGTAAACGGCAAAATGCCCCAGTTGATGCAGTTGCTGCGGTAGCGTTTCGTTGCATATTCGTAGCAGATATTTGCGAAACCTCCCAAAACCTTTTGACAAGAAGCCGCCTGTTCGCGTGCGGAACCGTCACCGGGTTTGTTCGCAAACACGCATGAGCCGAACTGAGTATTGTTCGCAAGCTCTGCACCGTTGCCGACACGGTTCAGCGTTTCGACAATTTCCGCCGGCACTGCACCGCTGCGGCGTTCGCCTTCAAGTTTTGCAATTTCTTTCGCTCTGCCGACATATGCCGGTTCACGTCTTGACAAGGTAAATTCCGCAAGGCGCAGAGGGTTGCTGCGATAGGAGGACGTTTCACCGGAGGGAATCAGCTCATCCGTTGTTGTTACCGGATCATGAATAACGGCAGCAAGCTTTACAAGCAGGTTCTCGGTCAGTGCATACATTTTGGGCCAGTCCGTAATGTTGGGACCCATCACAAGCTCAACCGACGGATCCGCTTTGCCGAAGCCGTAATAAATCCTTCTGTCGTATGCCGAAGAATCAAATTCATATTCCGGTACGGTGCATTCGTATTCAATATCCGTCGCCGCGGTAATCTTTCCTCCGTTCAGCGCGGTTGCGGCAATGGAACGTGCATCCATCAGGCAAACGCCCGCAAACTGACCCTCGCCGGGTTTTGATCCCTCCCTGTTGGGGAAGTTGCGCGTTGTGTGGCGCAGTGAAAGGCCGTTGTTGGCGGGAACATCACCCGCACCGAAACACGGGCCGCAGAAGCTGGGCTTGATTATTGCACCGGCGGAAAGCAGGTCGCCCGTCGCGCCGTGTTTTGTGAGCGCAAGCGAAACGGGAATGCTTGTCGGGTAAACATCCAACGCAAATTCACCGTTCCCCGTGCTTCCGCCGCGCATTATATCCGCAGCTTCGGCGATATTGTCAAACAGACCGCCGGAACAGCCGGCAATAACGCCCTGATCGGCCCAAACGCCGCCGTCGTGAATCTTGTCAACAAGCTTCACATTCGCCTTCGGGAAGCGTTTTTGCGCATCCTGCTCGACTTTTTTAAGGAGTTCTTCCGCATTCTGCAGGAATTCATGAATTGTGTATGCGTTGGAAGGATGGAACGGCAGGGCGATCATCGCCTCCTGCTTGCCGAGGTCAATCGTAATCATTCTATCATAATAAGCGATCGCGCCCGGATGCAGCTTTTTGTAAGCCTCGGGACGTTTATGAGCTGTATAGAATTTTTGAGTTTCTTCATCCGTTTCCCAAATTGAGGAAAGGCATGTTGTTTCCGTTGTCATAACATCGATGCCGTTTCTGAAATCGATGGGAAGGTTGGCAATGCCGGGGCCGACGAATTCAAGCACACGGTTGTTTACGAAGCCGCTTTCAAACGTTGCTTTAACAAGAGAGAGCGCAACATCATGCGGTCCGATGCCGCGGCGGGGTTTTCCCGTCAGGTACACAAGCACAACCTCGGGCATGGGCGCATCCCAAGTGTTTTTAAGAAGCTGCTTTGCAAGCTCCGGTCCGCCCTCGCCGACGGCCATGGTTCCCAATGCACCGTAGCGTGTGTGCGAATCGGAACCGAGAATCATGTTTCCGCAGGCCGCCATCTGCTCGCGTGCGTAAGAGTGAATTACGGACTGGTTTGCGGGAACGTAAATTCCGCCGTATTTTTTTGCAGCGGAAAGTCCGAACACATGGTCGTCCTCGTTTATCGTGCCGCCGACGGCGCACAGGCTGTTGTGGCAATTGGTAAGCGCATAGGGCATCGGGAATTGCTTCATTCCGGAAGCGCGCGCCTGCTGGATAATGCCGACATATGTGATATCATGCGACACAAGCGCGTCAAATGTGATTTTGAGCTTCTCGGGGTCGCCCGAAGTGTTGTGTGCCTGCAAGATTTTGTATGCCATGGTCTCGCGGCGTGCCTCCGCCGGAGGCACCGGAACGCTCTCACAGGGAACGCCGTTCACAAGGTACATGCCGTGCTGAATAAGTTCGATCACTGAAAAACCTCCTGTTTCCGATTCTGTCGGATTTTGAATGTTGTATGCCGAATTTGTTCGGCGGTTGAAATGAGCTGAAAAGTTTCCGAAAACAGCCGTATAAACAAAATGATTCCGCTTCAGCCGGTCGTAATCGGGAAGACGGAATCGAGACGCAGTGCAAAGGTAACACCCTTTTTTGTGAATGCTGAATCAAAATCCTTTTGCAGAACTCGTTCATCCCGAATTTTTGCAAAAATCAAACCGTTCAGCTCACACCCGGTTGTTCCCAAAACAAAACGCGACTGTGCATAATCCATTCAGCCTCCGGTGACGGCAGAAGCTCAGGCCTTCTTTGGGTAATCTGACTTATTTCGAATGTTTTTATCTCTATATTCCGTGCGTTATCGATATCTAAATATCGATATACTCTGTTTAATAAAAAACAAAAACAATCCGAACTTCACAGTGACCGACTCGCCGGGATTTGCACCCGATTCCCCCTTTGCGGAACGCAGGAAGAAAGCCTGTTCTATTCAGTTGCAGCTGCGACGGCAGCATTCCGCCGCACAGGTGCGGAGGCGGAATACAGCTTTCGCTCAGGCTCATTATATCATTTTTTTGACGCATGTCAAGTTTTTTATTCGTTTTTTGTCCAATAATTCCATTATTTCGATCGTTATACTATCGATAATCCGACTATCGAATAATTTCGAGCAGTGCAAATTTGCATTCGTTCAAGTATTTTTGTTTCAAAAAGCAAATATAATTAATCAGCCGAGCGGAATTGCTTCCGCACAGACGAAACGCCGCCCGCAAAATTTTCTCGGAGGAATTGAAACAACAATGAAATCAACATGCTGTCATACCGCACGATTTTCTGCGCTTATACTCGTTCTGCTGACGATTGCAGCCTTGTTCTGCGGCTGTTCCGATGCACCGGACTGCGTCACGACTCCGCCGCCGGCCTCATGCAGCCCTGTGCCGACTCCCGTGCCGACTCCCGTCTGTTCCGCACCCGCAACCGCCGACGCCGCACCTGATGGCAAAAAAGTCAATAAAACTCTTTATTATCTGACCGATGAAGGCTATCTCCTTCCGGTTGTTGCATCCGTGCCGCAGCAAGCGGGCATTGCAAAAGCCTGCCTTGCAAAAATGACTGTTTCGGACGAAAACCGCGCCGCACTTTCCAAAAACGGCCTTAAAGCCGTGATACCGCAGGGGACAGAGATTCAGATAAGCATTCAGAACGGTGAAGCGCGCGTGAACCTTGTGAATCTGCCCGTCATGCCCGATTACGACAGTGAACAGCAGCTTTTTGCTGCCATTGTAAACACGCTCACTGAGTTCGATTCGATTGAAACCGTTTCAATTTTCCTGAACGGCTGCAATGACATCACCGCAAACGGCAGTCTTCCGCCGCAAAAGCACGGCAAATATGCCCTTAACGTTGAAAACGCCGAAATTGCGACCTCCGGTTCGGCTAAACCGCTGACACTGTATTTCCCGAATGAATCCGGAAGCCTGATGATTCCCATAACACGTTATGCGGAGGGCAGCACGGATTTATACTCCTGTATACAGCAGCTTGCAGCGGGAACGGAGCTGCGCGGGCTTCGCAGCTGTTTTCCGGAAAACACGCTTGTTCTCGGAGCTGTTATCGAAAACGGCGTTTTGACAGTAAATCTTTCATCCGATTTTGAAACAGTTGCAAATGATGCAGGGCTGCTCAATCTTGCGACCCAGTCCGTGTTGTTGACTGCTCTGCCCTATGGCAGCATCAACGAAGTGCATTTTGCCGTGAACGGAATTCCGCTCAAAATCGATTAACGCGGTCCGCAGAATCAAACCGATTTCATAAAAAACAAAAAGCACTGACTTATCACCCCTTGTTTTAATAACTGCCGCAGCGAGCACCTGCTTTTGCGGCAGTTTTTTGCTGCGCAATACCGACCTTTCGGGCAAATGCATTGCGCGGCCGAAATCGGCGCACGTTTTTTTCCGCAGTGAATTCAACTTTTCAACAATTCTGCATGTACACTAATCCGTACTGTTCAAATTCGGTGAAATTTGTCACAAAATGTTAACAAATAGCTATTGAATCCGTCTCAGAAGCATGATATTATGCCGATAACGGAAATCGTGCAGCATTTTGTCCGGCCTTTTATTGCCTGAATCATGCCGCCCGTTCTCTGCTAATAATGATAAAGGAATTTTTGCTTCGGCATTTATGATTATGAAATATTTAAAGAAAATTATCGGCACTCTGCTGTTTGCAGCAACAGTTTTCCTCACTGCGTGCGGCCCGTCCGGAAGCGGCAGCGGGAGCATCGTCGACATCGGCGGCTCTTCCGCTCCGAGGCCGAATGTTTCAGGCACACCCGATTCGGCGGAGACGCCCGCTCCGAGTATGCCCGCAACAGACGTTCCTGCAACGGATGCAGCCTCGCAGGCTCCGACCGCAACCCCGGTCTTAACTTCGGAACCGAGTTCAACGGCAGCACCTTCTCCCACAGATGCTGTAACGCCGCAGCCTTCTTCGCAGCCCAACACCGGCGGCGCGAAATATATTTATTTGACCTTCGACGACGGTCCATGCGAGAACACCTACCGTGTTCTGGATATTTTGGACAGATACAACGTCAAGGCAACATTCTTCACCGTCGGATATTTTGTTGACCGTCGCCCCGAAATCGTGCGCGAAACCGTCAGCCGCGGGCATTTTGTTGCATGCCATTCCTATACGCATGATTTTCCGACCTGTTACGCCTCTGCCGATGCGTTCATGAAGGAAATCGACAAATGGGCAGCAGCATATGAAAAAGCAGTCGGTTCACCGCAAACGAACATCCGCGTTCGCTTCCCGGGCGGAAGCACAACAGGGCTCTGTCCCAAGGACATTAAGGCGGAAATCAAAGCCCGTCTTGCAGAAAAAGGTTACGCATGGTTCGATTGGAATGCCGGCAACAACGACCGTTGGCCGCAGGGCAATGTCAATCACCTGCCCACAAAGCAGTACCTTCTTGAATCCTACCGCAAGAGCATGGATTGGCACGAAAAGGAAAACAGCCCGCATGTTGTGTTCCTTTGCCACGACACGTGCAGCGACACCGTGGATGTTCTTCCGGAAATGATTGAGGATCTCATCGCCCGCGGATACACCTTCCGCACGATCGATATGTATCCCGAAAAATAAAAATTCAATCAATTTCAATCAATGCTTCCAATAAAAAACCGCTCATTGCGAGCGGTTTTTTTCAGTTTAAGAGTTTAAGCTTTCGGCGGAATGCACGAACAGATTCCGCCGCAATATTTACCTTGAGCCTTTGTCGTACGGAATGCCTTCCGCTTTCGGTGCAAGCGACTTTTTAGAAGTGAACGCAAGCACGATGAGGGAAATTATGTACGGAAGCATGTTGTAAACGGGCTTCGGAATATTGAGCGCAGTCAGGAAGTCGAACCCGCTGTATACGTTTGCAAGTGCGCGGAAGAATCCGAACAGCAGTGCCGCAATTGCAATGCGCAAAGGTTTCCACTGACCGAAAATCATGACCGCAAGTGCGAGGAAGCCGAAACCTGCAACGCCGACTTCAAAATTGCACATGCTGACGCCCGCCGTAACATAGGCAATGCCGCCCAATCCTCCCACGGCTCCGGAAATGAGAACGCCGCTGTAACGCATTTTTTTAACGTTTATGCCGACGGAATCTGCCGCCTGCGGATGTTCGCCGCATGCCATCAATCTGAGTCCGAAGCGTGTTTTGTAAAGCACGACCCAGCCGACGGCAAGCGCAGCAAATGCAAGTATCATAAACCAGTTGAATTCCGTTCCTTCAACAAGTGCAAGAGCTTTTTTGTTTTCAACAAAAGCGATTCGCGCCGAGTTGTCCGCACCGGACGTTGTCGCAATGTTGTATGCCTTTGCAATAACGGTTGCAAGCGCAAGACCGAGCATGTTCATTGCCGTGCCGACAAGAGTCTGATCCGCCTTGAAATTAATGCTTGCCACGGCAAGAAGCAGCGAGTATATCATGCCTGCCGCAATTGAAGCCGCAACCGTCAGCAGCAGTATCACAATTCCGGGCAATTGAGGTGAAAGGTTGTGAAGCACCATCACGCCGCCCAATGCGCCGATCACCATTATGCCCTCAAGCCCGATGTTGATAATGCCCGAGCGTTCCGAAAAGCAGCCGCCGAGTGCGACAAGCAGCAAAACGGACGAAAAAACAAGTGTGTATTGAATCAAAAGCATCATCAGTTTTGTTCCTCCTTTGTTTCTGTTCCCAACGCTGCCGGTTCGGCCTTTGCCGTTTGTTTTTTGTTTTTCCCGTCAATGCGCGCATTCATGCGAAGCTTAAAGAACAGCACAAAGCCGCAGAGATAGATTATCAGCGATGAAATCAGGTCGGAAATCTGTGTCGGATAGAGGCGCGTATCGAGAGAACTGCCTCCGTCCGTGATATGCTGAATAAAATAGGAAGAAAAAATCGCACCTATCGGATTCAGTCCGCCGAGGAACGCCGCCGCAATGCCGTTGAAGCCCATTGCGGGAACGGAGCTTTGGTTGATGTCCCACTCCATAAAACCCGAAAGAAACATCATTGCCGCCGCAATGCCCGCAAGCGCACCCGCAATCAACATCGTCAGGATGATATTGCGTTTTTCACGCATTCCGCAGTACTTTGCCGCATTGCGGTTCAGTCCCGTTGCCTTTATCTCATAACCGAATTTTGTTTTTTCAAGAACGACCCAAATGATGATTGCAATTATTACCGCCATCGGTATCGCGATCGTCGCACTTTCGCTGCCGAAGACCTTATTCAGTCCGAGACTCGGAAGCAGAGCGGAACTGTTGCGGCTCACAAGCGTGAAGGTGTCCTTGTATCCGACAGGGCAAAAATCCTTAAGCACCGAATTCACCGCATAAAGGCTTATCCAATTCAGCATTATGCAGGAAATGACCTCGTTAACGTTGCAATATGCCTTAAGCGCACCCGAAATGCAGCCAAGCAGCGCACCTGCGGCAGCCGCCGCAAGCAGGCATACATACCACGGCAATTCAAGCCCGAGCGCGCAATACAGTGCGGCACCCGCGCCAAGAACATACTGTCCCGCCGCGCCGATGTTGAAAAGCCCCGTTTTGTACGCAAAAAGAATGGAGAGACTGCACATAATCAGCGGCGCCGTTTTAACGAGCGTGTTTGCAAACTGCTTCATCCGCAATGCACTGCTTCGCCTTGCAAGGAAGTTTTTCAGCACCGCGCCGATCGCCTTCGACGCACCTGAAGGCTCAATTGCAAGCAGAACGATATAGCCCACAACAAGACCGATAACGATGCACAGCAATGCGGCAAGGAAGGATTGAACCCCCGGCTTTTTAAGCAGCCGGCGGAAAAAGCTTTCGCCCTGCACCTGCTGCGGTGCGGAATGCTTTCCGACTTTATTCGTGTTTTGTTCCATACTCTGCCCCCCTCTTTGCGCCTGCCATATAAAGTCCGAGTTCTTCCACGGTGGTTTTCTTCGGATCGAGTTCACCGACAATTTCGCCCTCGTACATCACAAGTATCCTGTCGGAAAGGTTCATAACCTCGTCAAGTTCAAGCGAAATCAGCAGCACCGCCGCGCCGTTGTCCCGCTGTTCAACAAGGCGTTTGTGAATGAATTCAATTGCGCCGACGTCAAGCCCGCGCGTCGGCTGAACCGCAACAAGCAGCTTTGGCTTTTTGTCAAGCTCACGGGCAACGATAGCCTTCTGCTGATTGCCGCCGGACATGCTGCGCACAACAGTCACCGACCCCTGACCCGAGCGGACGTCATATTGCCGAATCAGCTCATCGGAGTATTCGCGAATTGCGCCGCGCTTTAAAAAACCTGCGGGTGAAACAAACTGCGGCTCAAAATACCTCTGCAAAATCATGTTGTATTCAAGCGAATAATCCAACACAAGCCCGTGTTTATGCCGATCCTCCGGAATATGGCTCATGCCCAATCGGGAACGCTTGCGGATCGGTGCGGCGGTTATATCTTTTCCGCACATCTGCACCTTGCCTGCGCTCAGCGGTTCAAGACCCGTAATCCCGTAAACAAGCTCCGTCTGACCGTTGCCGTCTATGCCCGCAATGCAGACGATCTCGCCGGCACGAACATTGAAGCTGACGTTTTTGACCGCAAGATGTTTATGCAGCTTGGATTCAACGCAGACGCCTTCGGCGGAAAGGACAATTTCTTTCGGTTTTGCCTCATCTTTGTGAACCACAAAGTCCACATCGCGCCCGACCATCATGCGGGAGAGTTCCTCTTTTGTTGTATTCTTAACATCGACGGTGCCGATGCATCTGCCCTTTCGCAGCACTGTACACCTGTCCGCAACCGCCATGATTTCGTTCAGCTTGTGTGAAATAAACAGAATGCTCTTGCCTTCCGCCGCAAGGCTTCGCATGATTTCCATCAGCTCATCGATCTCCTGCGGAGTCAAAACCGCTGTCGGTTCATCAAAAATAAGTATTTCGTTGTTCCGATACAGCATCTTGAGTATTTCCGTGCGCTGCTGCATTCCGACAGTGATATCCGAAATGAGTGCATCCGGTTCGATTCGCAGCCCGTATTTTTCGCTCAGCTCAACAACGCGCCTGCGCGCCTCCGTTTTTTTAAGGAAACCGGCAGAGTTTGTGGGCTCAACGCCGAGGATGATGTTATCCAGCACGCTGAAAATTTCAACAAGCTTAAAATGCTGGTGCACCATGCCGATTCCGAGTGCGTTTGCATCATTCGGATCGTTGATTTCAACAGTTTTTCCGTTCTTGCGAATTTCGCCCTCTTCCGGATGATACAGTCCGAAAAGCACACTCATAAGAGTGCTTTTGCCCGCACCGTTTTCACCCAAAAGAGCATGAATCTCGCCCTTTTTGAGCTGCAATGTGATATTGTCGTTTGCAACGATTCCCGGAAACCGCTTTGTGATGCCGATCATTTCAACGGCATATTCGCAAGCATTTGTTCCTTCAGCGTGCATTTTTTTCTCCGCAGGCAGTCCCGCGCCGCTTTGTTCTGTCAATCCGCTGTACCCCCTTCGACTTTTTGAACCGAGTGTTCTCAAAGTCTTATAAATATTATCTATTTTATCACAATTTCGCCCATTTTTCAACACATTGCGGCTTATTGTTTTCAGTATTTCACCATTTAGTCTTTGTTGTCGTTTTTTCTTCTGCCGCACATCAAAAAGCAAAAAGCTGCCGCGGAACATCATGCATCCCGCAGCAGCCTTATCGAACTTTCAGCCCATCATTTATTCAAACGGTTATCGGGTGCCGCCCGCATTACGAAATTATTGATTAAAAAGGGCAATGCGCATTATCTGCAATGCGTCCGCAACGGTAATATTGCCGTCCGCATCAATATCCGCAGCGGGCAGCGCAGCTTCGGGCAGCATATAAACATTCAGCGCATGGCGCATGACCGTCAATGCATCGCCGACAGTAACCCTTCCGTCAAAATCAACATCGCCGGGCGTGCAGGGCAATTCACCGCCCACGGTTGCCGTGATGGCAATATCGTCAAGAATAACACCGCTCTGATCGGTGCAATTGCAATGCATGAACGCAATGCTCAACTCCTCCTCGCCAACGTAGTCGCTCAGGTCGCAGGTGTATTTGCGCCAATTGCAGCTGTCGAGAGTGATTGAATCGAGCGTGCCGAGAATTTCATAATCGTAGTACCCGTAATAGTTTTCGTAAATCGAAATCACGCAGACGTCGATATGTTCCGCATAAAAATCCTCATCGAATGCGCTGAGCCAGAAGCTGAGCTGAACGTTTTCCGCATCGGCGGGAATATCGAAATACGGTATGCAGACCCAGTTATCGGGCGTGAGCGGACCGGAAGAGCTGTATGAAAGCGAATAAAGTGCGCCGGGCGCATTGTGGCCGCAGGACGTGTCCCAATGCCAATAGTTGCCGTCACCGTCCATGTCGTCGTTCCACCATTCGTCACTCGGAAGCTGTGAAAAATCCTCTTCAAAAATCGTGAATTCCTCTCCCGGCTGCGGTTCGGCCGTCGGTGCCGCCGTCTGCGCGGGTTCGCCGATTACAGCAACGTTGTCAAGATAACCGCAGTCCGCACCGGAATTGTTCGATGCATCCTTGTTATATGCCCACTCCACGGTATAAGTTCCCGCCTCATCCGGAGTCCATGTGAAGGTTTCCCAGCCGAGCGGAGTGTTTTCCTCAACGCTGTGAATATAATCGATATATTCGCCGTCAACGATGAATACAAGATAATCCCACATTGCAAGCGCACCGGTCGTAGGTTCACCGTCAACATTCCAGTCAAAGGAAAGGCTCTGCCCTTCCGCAATCGTGACCTGTGCCGAAACCGCGCTGCTTGAATTGGCTGCGCCCGCGTTGCCGCTCTTTGCCGCCGTCCGCCCGTCAATTTCAACAACCTGCCACGGATGCGCCGAGCCGTTTGCAAACGCAATGCCGCTGCCCGGTGCATTCAGCGCAGCATCAAGCGCGCTGTCAAGCGGAACATTCCTGTTCGCACCCTCCGCAAGCACGGCAGTGCAGAATAAAAGCAATGCCGCAATGCCAATTGTGAGCCATGTCTTTCTTTTCATCATGTGTATCCTTCCGTATAGGTTATTTCCGATATTTGCTTTTTCGATATATCGGTTGGTTCATTATACCATTAATAAGCACACATTGCAATGCAGATTGAGTTGAAATGCAAAATCAATGTGAAAAATGAAAAACGCAAACCGAATCTGCCGATGCTTCCGCGGTTTGCGCCGGTTGCATATTCAAATTTGTTTTCTGCGGCCTCCGTCCGTCGGCAGTGCCGCCGTTTCGTTTACCGTCGGTTCAAAAGCCCATTGCCGTTCGCATTGCAAGCAATGAATCCGCCGCAGTAACGTTTCCGTCGCCGTCAGCATCCGCCGCCGCGAGTGCCGCGCCGCTGAGGTGAACAACGCCGAGCGCATGACGCATGATCATGAGTGCATCGCTTGAAGTGACCCTGCCGTCGCCGTCAACATCCCCCGGAATGCCCGACTGCGCTGCGAGAACAACGGAAAAAACTGCCGTGCAGCCTTCAATGTTCACCGTTACCGTCTGTTCGCCCGCACTGCCGCTGTTGAACCCGGTGCAGAATTCATCGGAAAGCGGCATATAGCAATCGCCCCAAACATTCGACCGCAGCCGCACGGCTATGCCCATGGAGCTTATCGATGTTCCGAGCGGGAACTGCATCGAACTCGGAAGCATCAGGCTGCATTCCGTATATCTTTCGCTGAAGCCCGCACAAAAGAGCTGAACCCAATGCTTTCCGTATATGCTGTTCGGCTCATGCTTCATGCCGACACCGATATGCTTATAGCTTGCGGAAAGGATGTTATTGCGGTGACCTTCACTGTTCATCCACGAGTTCATAACGGCAGCCGGTGAATTCTGCCCCGCTGCAATGTTTTCTCCCGCCGACTGATAACTGCCTATGCCGACTTCGTCAAGCACGGTGAAGCAGCTTTCGCCGTTCGGCCTTGTGTGCGAAAAAAGCGTCACGATCTCCCGCGCACGAATCTCCGCGCCGCTCTGAAGCGTTGAAAAAGTCGTCAGCGGCGACAGTCCTCTTGCAGAACGTTCGCTGTTCACAAGGCGCAAAACTTCCCACTCGTCCGCCGAAACGATCGACGGAATCACCCGCTCCGCTCCGTTCGCAGATTCAACCGCAATGCCCGATGCAGCGGTTTCGTTCGAGCCCGCCGCAAATGCCGCCGCAGAATTCAGCACCGCAAATGCGCAAAGCACGAACGCAAGCAATTGTTTCAAATACCTTTTTTTCATTTTTTACTTCCCCTTTCGGCTGTTCTTCGGCCGCCCGATTTCGCCGAAACGATTCTATCACCGGAAGAGAGTGCTGTCAATCGGAAATGAGCAATTAGTAATGAGCAATGAGTAATTAAATGCGGTGAGGTCAGCACATCGGTAAGTGGATAGTGTCAGCAGATAGGTAAGCCGCT
>ENA-UONT01000070-UONT01000070.1-human-gut-metagenome-genome-assembly--contig:-CS20-NODE-70-length-144704-cov-62.367006_pt1 | contig 144704 bp, 116 predicted proteins | sample MGYA00242459_ERZ724006 | MGnify/ENA metagenome assembly ERZ724006
TAAGCCTCTTTACGCCTTGGCTTAGAAAGGCCTAAAAAGGCTTAGCTCGGCTTACCACCCCAAGGCTTAGAAAGGCCTAAAAAGGCTTAGCTCGGCTTACCACCCCAAGGCTTAGAAAGGCTTAAAGAGGCTTAGCTCGGCTTACTACCCTAAGGCTTAGAAAGGCCTAAAAAGGCTTAGCTCGGCTTACTACCCCAAGGCTTAGAAAGGCTTAAAAAGGCTTAGTTCTGCTTAAACCCACCAAAAACATTATGAAACTAATACAAACCCAGGAACAAAAGCTGCAGCAGGTGCAGCGTCTGTCGCAACAACAGATGCTGCAGGTACACATGCTCGAGATGCCGCTCACCGAACTCGAAGAGAACGTGAACGCAGAGCTCGACGACAACCCTGCTCTCGTGAAAGCCGACGAAGAAATCTTCGACAACGACAGCACAGACAGCTCCACATACACACCCTCAGCCGACCACGACAGCAGCGACAGCAGCAGCGACATCGACGACGAGAAGAGCGAGGCTGACGCTTTCGCTGCACATACGGAGCGCGAGGAACGCGAGTCGGCACTGAACAACGCACTCGACCGCATGACGGGCTCCGACGAGGATATGCCGACAGCTGCCTACACCGGAGCATCCGGTGCCGACTCCGCCGACTACGAGGAGATGGTGTACGGCGACACACGCTCGTTCTACGACAAGCTGAAGGAGCAGATGGGCGAGATAGACCTCTCCAAAACCGACGAGCAGATAATGGAATACGTCATCGGCTCGCTCGACAGCGACGGACTACTACGCAAGGACAGCCAGTCGATATGCGACGAGCTGACCATCTACCATGGCATCTACTGCGAGGTGAGCGACATCGACCGCATCATCGGCATACTGCAGACCTTCGATCCTGCCGGCATCGGCGCACACTCGCTGCAGGAGTGTCTGCTGCTACAGATAGAACGTCGCCCAGACGACCAGCTGAAACCACTTATGAGAGCCGTCATCAGCGAACACTTCGACGAGTTCACGAAGAAACACTTCGACAAGATAGGCTCGCTGCTCGCCATCGACGAGTACACCAACAAGCGCGTCTGCGACGAACTACGCCGACTGAACCCCAAGCCCGGCGCATCGCTCGGTGAGACAGAAGGCAGAAACGTGCAACAGATAACGCCCGACTTCATCGTCGACACCGACGACAACGGCAACATCTCGTTCTATATTAATAATGGTAACATACCCGAGCTGCGTGTCTCGTCGTCGTTCAGCGAACTCATGGAGACCTATCGCAACAACAAGGACACCATGTCGCGACGCGAAAAGGAGGCTCTGCTCTACGCCAAGCAGAAGGTGGAACGCGCATTAGGCTACATCGAAGCCATAAAGCAACGCTACCGCACGCTGACACTCACCATGCAAGCCATCATCGACTGGCAGCGCAAGTTCTTCCATGACGGCGACGAGGCAGACCTCAAGCCGATGATTCTGAAGAACATAGCCGACCGCACGGGACTCGACATAAGCACCATCTCGCGCGTGAGCAACGTGAAGTACGCACAGACCAACTGGGGCACATTCCCTCTGCGCTTCTTCTTCAGCGACGGCTACACCACCGACGACGGCGAAGAGATGTCTACACGCAAGATAAAGCTCGCACTGAAGGACCTTGTGAGCAAAGAGAATAAGACAAAACCACTCAGCGACGACGCCCTCAGAGCGGCACTCGCAAAACTCGGCTACCCTATCGCACGACGCACCGTAGCGAAGTATCGCGAACAATTGGGCATACCCGTAGCAAGGCTTAGAAAGAATTAGGTTAGCAAAGGCTTAGGAAGGCTTAAAAAGGCTTAGTTCGGCTTAAACTCCACAAGAAAAAGGCTAAAACAATGAAAGAAAAGAACATAATCCTCGTAGCCCGCGTTCTAAGCGCGGTGTTCACCCCGTTCTATCTATCGTTTGTCGGTATGACGGTACTCTTCACGTTCAGCTATCTCAGCCAGATGCCGTGGGGGTACAAGCTCAGTGTGCTCGCAATGGTGTACTTCTTCACCATCCTCATGCCCACCCTGCTCATAAAACTCTACCGCAACTATCACGGCTGGACACTCATACAGCTCAGCCGTAAGGAGCGCCGCGTGGTGCCCTACCTACTCTCCATCGTGAGCTACTACGCCTGCTTCTACGTGATGCGCCTGTACAACATACCCCACTTCATGGGCAACATACTCATGGCGGCACTCGTGATACAGATAGTATGCTCGCTCATCAACGTGTGGTGGAAGGTGTCTACACACACCGCAGCCATCGGGGGCGTGGTTGGCGCACTGCTCGCCTTCTCGTTCATCTTCATGTTCAACCCTATCTCGTGGCTATGTCTCACCCTCGTGCTCGCCGGACTCGTCGGCACCAGCCGCATCATACTGCGCCAGCACACTCTCTCGCAGGTGATTGCCGGCTTCGGCGTAGGCGTGGTTATCGCCTTTGCTGTGATATTGGGGCTGTAGCCCCTCCCAACCCTCCCCGTCGGGGAGGGCTTAGTTAGCAAAGGCTTAGAAAGGCCTTTTAGAAATAGGCCGACCTAAGCCTTCTTAGGCCTACCTAAGCCAAGGCGTAGAGAGGCTTAGAAAGGCTTAGCTCGGCTTAAACGCTGCCAGAGAAAATAGAAAACAACAATAATAAAACAAAACAAATATGACTCCATTAGTTAGCATCATCATGGGCAGCACATCCGACCTGCCCGTTATGGAAAAGGCATGCAAGTTCTTGAACGACATGCAGGTACCGTTTGAGGTGAACGCCCTCTCTGCTCATCGCACACCGGACGCAGTAGAAAAATCCGCTAAAGGCGCTAAGGCGCGTGGCGTTAAGGTAATCATCGCCGCAGCAGGCATGGCAGCAGCTCTGCCAGGCGTTATCGCTGCAAGCACCACCCTGCCCGTCATCGGTGTGCCTATCAAGGGTATGCTCGACGGACTCGATGCTATGCTCTCCATCATACAGATGCCCCCGGGCATTCCCGTTGCGACAGTAGGCGTGAACGGAGCCATGAACGCTGCCATACTCGCTTGCGAGATGATTGCGCTCTGCGACGACAGCATCGCTGAGAAGATGGCACAGTATAAGGCTGGCTTGGGCGAGAAGATAGAAAAGGCGAACAAGGAGCTCGCCGAAGTGAAGTATGAATACAAATGTTGAGGTGGTGAGATGGTGAGATGTTGTTGTGGTGTTGTGGTGAGATGTTGAGAGATGTACTATTGTCACCATCTCACCACATCACCACCTCAACATGGAAATCTCACCACTTCACCATCACAACATCTCTCAACATCTCACCACTTCACCATCACAACATCTCTCAACACCTCACCACTTCACCATCACAACATCTCTCAACACCTCAACACCACAACAACATCACAAATCATGATTGATCTCTTCAACTACCGCCGCCGCTCCACCTCACCCGTGCAAGTAGGCGACATACAGATAGGTGGCGATGCCCATATACGCGTGCAGTCGATGACCACCACCAACACCAACGACACGGAGGCGTGTGTGGCTCAGGCTGAGCGCATCATCAAAGCAGGCGGCGAACTCGTCAGACTCACTACGCAGGGTCGCAGAGAGGCTGAGAACCTGCAGAACATCAACGCACAACTACGTGCCGACGGCTATCAGACACCGCTCGTAGCCGACGTACACTTCAACGCCAACGTGGCTGACGTGGCTGCGCTGTACGCCGAGAAGGTGCGCGTGAACCCAGGCAACTACGTCGACCCGGCGCGTGTGTTCAAGAAGATTGAGTACACCGATGCCGAGTATGCCGACGAGCTGAAGAAGCTGGAGGACCGCTTCGTGCCCTTCCTCAACATCTGCCGCGAACACCACACCGCGGTGCGCATCGGCGTGAACCACGGTTCGCTCTCCGACCGCATCATGTCGCGCTACGGCGACACGCCGGAAGGCATCGTCGAGAGCTGCATGGAGTTTCTGCGCATCTGCAAGAAGGAGCAGTTCGACAACGTAGTGATAAGCATCAAGGCATCGAACACCGTCATCATGGTGCGCACCGTGCGCCTGCTCATCACCGAGATGGACCAGGCTGACATGCACTATCCGCTCCACCTCGGCGTGACCGAGGCAGGCGAGGGCGAGGACGGACGCATCAAGAGTGCGGTGGGCATCGGCGCACTGCTTGCCGACGGCATCGGCGACACCATCCGCGTGAGTCTGAGCGAGGAGCCGGAGGCGGAGATACCCGTCGCACGCCACCTCGTCGACTATATCACTAAGCGCGCCGGACACACCCTCGTGCCCGGAACCGAGGCGAAGGACTTCTCGTGGGTGCGCCCCGAGCGTCGCCCTACACGCGCTGCTGGCGGCATAGGCGGCTCGAACACGCCCGTCGTGATTGCTTCATTAGGACAGAACGACGACGCAGAGAGCGTGGAGTTCAACCCCGATATGACCCCCGACTACATCTATTGCGGTGCCAGCCTGCCCAAGAACCGCCGCGACGGACAGAAATACATCGTCGACTTCAACGCCTACACCGGCGAACCGAACACCTACCCTATCTTCCCGTACAACGCTACGCCGTTCGTGGGCGGAGTAAAGGCAGAGGTGAAGTTCCTCGTGCTGCAGCTCGGTGCACCGTCGGAGGAGTACATGGCTTGCCTGAAGGCTCACCCGGAGGTAGTGGTTGTGGCTGTGTCCAACCAGCAGAACCGCCTCGGCGAGCAGCGTGCGCTGGCTCACGAACTGTGGTCGAACGGCTTGTTCAACCCCGTTGTGTTCGCCCAGATGTACGGTCATGGCAGCGCGGAGAAGGCAGACCTGCAGCTTGAGGCAGCAGCCGATATGGGCGCGCTGATGATCGACGGCTTGACAGACGGCCTGTGGCTGATGAACAACGGCGACATCGCCGTGCGCGACATCACCGACACCGCCTTCGCCATACTGCAGGCGGCTCGTCTGCGCACCTCGAAGACGGAGTACATCTCCTGCCCTGGTTGCGGCAGAACGCTCTACGACCTGCGTTCCACCATCGCCAAGATAAAGGCGGCTACGGCACACATGAAGGGCTTGAAGATAGGCATCATGGGTTGTATAGTGAACGGACCGGGCGAGATGGCGGATGCCGACTACGGATACGTAGGTGCCGGACCGGGCAAGATATCGCTCTACAAGCAGAAGATGTGCGTGGAGAAAGCGATACCGGAGAGTGAGGCTGTGGAGCATCTGCTGCGGTTTATCGAAGAGGACAGGAAGAAACACTGACAAGAAAGTGGGTCAAAACAGATGTCTACGTACTACGTTTAGCATCTGCGCCGACCGATGCGGACGTCTGCGCCGACCGATGCGGACGTCTGCGCCGACCGATGCGGATGTCTGCGTCGACCGATGCGGATGTCTGCGTCGACCGATGCGGATGTCTGCGTCGACCGATGCAGATGGCAGAAATTACATTAATATAAAACAATAGACAATGAGCTTAACAGGCATTGCACGATATGCATTCGCACCCCGACAGCATAAGCTGGAACAACATTTCACCGAACCAGAGGCACTGCAGCACCGTGTGTTGCAGCACCTTCTGCGTACGGCTGCCAACACCGAGTATGGCAGAAATCATCTTTTCGCTACGACAAAGGGGTACGACGACTTCGTGCGCAACGTGCCGGTGAACACGTACGAGGAACTGAAGGCTGACATCGACCGTATGCGCCACGGCGAGGCTGACGTGCTGTGGCCCGGAAAGGTGAAATGGTACGCCAAGTCGTCGGGCACTACGAACGACAAGAGCAAGTTCATACCCGTATCGGCTGAGGGACTGAAGAACATCCACTACAAGGGTGGCACCGACGTGGTGGCACTCTACTTGCAGAACAACCCCGAGAGCCGCATGTTCGACGGCAAGGGACTGATCTTAGGCGGTTCGCACGCACCCAACTACAACGTGGCAGGCTCGCTCGTGGGCGACCTCAGCGCCATTCTCATCGAGAACATCAACCCGCTCGTGAACCTCGTGCGTGTACCTAAAAAGCAGACCGCGCTGCTCAGCGACTTCGAGGTGAAGCGCGACCGCATCGCCCGCGAGTGCCTGAACAAGAACGTGACGAACATATCGGGCGTGCCCTCGTGGATGCTCAGCGTGCTGGTGCGCGTGCTCGAGCTGTCGGGCAAGGAACGCCTCGACGAGGTGTGGCCCAACCTGGAGGTGTTCTTCCACGGCGGCATAGCGTTCACACCCTACCGCTCACAGTACGAGCACATCATAAAGAGCGACCGTATGCACTACATGGAGACGTACAACGCCTCGGAGGGCTTCTTCGGCATACAGAACGACCCTGCGGACAAGTCGATGCTGCTGATGCTCGACTACGACGTGTTCTACGAGTTCCTGCCGATGGACGAGTTCGACTCGGAGCACCCGAACATCGTGCCGCTTGAGGGCGTGGAGGTAGGCAAGAACTACGCCATGCTCATCAGCACCTCGTGCGGACTGTGGCGCTACATGATTGGCGACACGGTGAAGTTCACATCGGTGCGTCCATACAAGTTCGTCATCACGGGCAGAACGAAGTACTTCATCAACGCCTTCGGCGAGGAACTCATACAGGACAACGCCGAGAAGGGTCTCGCCTATGCCTGCCAGCAGACCGGTGCCGAGGTGAAGGAGTACACGGCTGCTCCGGTGTTCATGGATGCCAACGCCAAGTGCCGCCACCAGTGGCTCATCGAGTTCGCCAAGGAGCCGGAGAACATCAGCGAGTTCGCCGACATACTCGACCACCAACTGCAGGCTATCAACTCCGACTACGAGGCGAAGCGCTTCCACGACATCACGCTGCAGCCGTTAGAGATTGTCGTAGCACGCAAAGGACAGTTCGACGACTGGCTGCGCTCGAAGGGCAAGCTCGGCGGACAGCACAAGATACCACGCCTCTCTAACAACCGCAAGACCATTGAGGAAATAATGGGGGTGAAGTGATGTTGAGATGGTGAGGTGTTGAGATGGTGACATTTGTGTTGCTATCCTCAGGGGGTGCAGTTGTCTCAACTGCACCGACCTTCGCCGCTTGCCAGAGCAAGAAGGGCAAAAGCCTAATTATTAAGGTGTTGCCCTTACAGGGCGCAATGTTCAATCATATATCCCAACACCCAGGGCGCTGCCCTGGGCTATGTGATTGTTGGGCTTTCAGCCCGCACTAATTGAGTTTTAACACACACACTCCAACCAATCTGCGACAAAGGAGTCACTGAAAAAATAAAAAAACAAGAAGTTAAGCCAAATGCTGAAACTAAGAAACATATTATATATAATAGGTGTAATCGTGCTGCTCTCGTCGTGCGCCCGCATGGGTCGCCCCGACGGTGGCTGGTACGACGAGACACCGCCGCACGTGATAGCCTCAACGCCTGCCGACCGCAGCACTAACGTGTCGGCGAAGAAGGTGAACATCTACTTCGACGAGTTCATAAAGCTGGAGAACGCGTCGGAGAAGGTGGTCGTGTCGCCTCCGCAGCTCGAGCAGGCAGAGATAAAAGCCACGGGCAAGAAGATAAGCGTACTGCTTAAAGACTCGTTGAAACCCAACACCACGTACACCATCGACTTCTCCGATGCCATCAAGGACAACAACGAGGGAAACCCTATGGGCAACTACACCTACAGTTTCTCAACGGGCAACCATATCGACACGCTCGAAGTGGCTGGCACGGTGCTCGCGGCACAGAACCTGGAGCCAGTGAAGGGCATACTCGTGGGCTTGTACGCCGAGTTTGCCGACTCGTGTTTCCTGAAGCAGCCCATGCTACGCGTGGCGCGTGCCGACTCACGCGGACACTTCGTCATAAAGGGTGTGGCACCGGGCGCATACCGCATCTACGCCCTCAACGACCAGGACGGCGACTACCGCTTCTCGCAGAAGAGCGAGCAGATAGCCTTCTCGCACGACACCATACGCCCCGCGTTCTGCGATGCCATGCGCCAGGACACGCTGTGGCTCGACTCGCTGCATATCAAGGACATAAAGCGCACAGGATACACACGTTTCACACCCGACGACCTCGTGCTCAGAGCCTTCGAACACGTGCAGACCGACCGCTTCTTCCTGAAAGCGGAGCGTCAGCAACCCAACAGCTTCTCGCTGTTCTTCAGCTACGGATCGGACCGACTGCCCGAGCTGACACCGCTCAACTTCGACGCTACCGACCAACTGCTCATCGAACCGTCGGCACGACGCGACACCATCACCTACTGGCTGCGCGACACCACGCTCGTGAACCAGGACACGCTGAACGTGGCGATGACCTACCTGATGACCGACACGCTCGGCAATCTCGTGCCACAGACCGACACGCTGCAGATACTCTCCAAGCAACCCTACGAGAAACGCCTAAAGGAAGCACAGAAGAGCTTCGAGGAGTGGAAGAAGAAGGAGGAGAAGAAGCGCAAGCGTGGCGAGCCTTACGACTCGATAATGCCCCCGAAGGAACTCGAATTCAAGCTGCAGCTCGACTCGAAACTCGACCCCGACCGCAACATACGCTTCGAGTTCGACACGCCACTCGCCTCTGCCGACACATCGAAAATACACCTCTACGCCAAGCACGACACGCTGTGGTACGAGGCACCGCTGCGCTTCGAACCTATAAAGACGAAGATGTGGGGCGACAGCATAGCCACCGAGGAGTCGAAACGCATATATACGCTGCGTGCCGAGTGGCGCCCCGACATAGAGTACAGTTTGGAAATCGACTCGCTCGCCTTCACCGATATCTACGGCGTGGCATCAGCCAAGCTGAAGAAAGGTTTCAAGGTGGGTTCGCTCGACGACTACAGTAGTGTGGTGCTGAACATTCAGCAGCTGAAGGGCAAGAACATCTGCGTCGAACTGCTCAGCCGCGAAGACAAGGCGGTGAAGAGCGTACAGACCACCAACGGCTATGCCACGTTCTACTACATCAAGCCAGGCATCTACTACGCCCGTCTCTTCGTCGACACCAACAACAACGGCGTGTGGGACACGGGCGACTACAACACCGGCCTGCAACCCGAAGAGGTGTTCTACTATCCGTACAACATAGAATGTAAAGCGAAGTGGGACATGAACCTGAACTGGGACATCACGGCAAAGCCTCTCGACCAGCAGAAACCCAACGAGATAAAGAAACAAAAGGGCGAACAGCAACGCAAGATACAGCAGCGCAACATCGAGAGAGCACGCAAACTGGGCGTGGCGTACCCGTTCTGAATTGAGAGTTGAGAGTTGAGAGTTGAGAGTTATGATTACCATATTTATTGAGAATTGAGAATTGAGAGTTGAGAGTTATGACTACCATAGAAATCATAAAAATAAAATAAAAAACAGAGTCTGAAAAAACAACAAACCATCACCCACAAGACATATCATAACTCTCAACTTTCAACTCTCAACTTTCAACTCTCAACCGAACAAACTCTCAACCAAACAAACTCTTAATTAAACCACCCCCACTGAATTATACAAAAAACCTAAAACCGCTCAATAATATGAGAATAAAAAAAATCCTTCTCGTCGTAGCCCTGCTATTGGCAGGTCTGCAGACCACAACGGCACAGTGCAAGTACCGCAACACGGCAGTCAAACCAGGCGAGTTCCTCTCATACAACCTCTACTTCAACTGGCAGTTTGTATGGGTGAAGGCAGGCACAGCGTCGATGTCGGTAGTGAAGAGCAACTACAAGGGACAACCAGCCCTGCGCATGGCACTCATCACACGCACATCGGAGACACTCGACAAGATGTTCGTCATGCGCGACACCCTACTCTGCTACAACACGCTCGACCTCGAACCGCTCTACTACCGCAAGGGAGCACGCGAGGGCAAACGCTACACCGTAGACGAGGCATTCTACTCGTACCATAACAACAAACAACACATCAAACTACACCGACAGAAGAACAGCGGCGAACATGTGTGGAAGGAGTTCAACCGCACAGCCTGTGCCTACGACATGATGAGCATCTTCCTGCGCGCACGCTCGTTCAAGCCCGAACACTGGAAGAAAGGCAACCGCATCAACATACCAATCACCGACGGTGCGAAGATCATCAACGCTACACTCGAATACAAAGGCAAAACAACCGTCAAGGGCGACAACGGAGTGAAGTATTGCTGTCTGCAACTCTCGTATATAGAGAAGGACGAAAATAAGAATAAAGAAAAAGAGATTGTACGCTTCTACGTCACCGACGACGCTCACCACATACCCGTTCGACTCGATATGTTCCTAAAACTCGGCGTAGCAAAGGCGTTCCTGTCGGGCACAAAGGGAGTTAAATAATCATCAGGGGGTGCAGTTGTCTCAACTGCACCAACCAGTCAATAATGGTGCTGTTCCTGCTATGGCAAGCGGCAAAGCCGAGCGGAGACAACTGCACCAACCATCAATAATGGTGCAGTTGAGACAACTGCACCCCCTATCAAAAAACATTCTATGCGTAAACTCATTATACTATTCGTCACACTCGCAACCATCACCTCTTGCGACCTGAAACACGAGAACTTCAACTCCTCGAAGAAGCACTTCACCAACGAAGTGCTCCTCGGCTACACGCCCGTGAAAGACCAGGGACACAGCTCGCTCTGCTGGGCATATGCCATGCTCGCCACCATCGAGACCGAACATATACAGATGGGCGACTCGGTGAACCTCTCGGTCGACTACATTGCACGCTATCAGCTCGGCGAACAGGCACGTTTTCACTTCCTTTCGAAAGGCTACGACCGCATGACGCTGCGCGGAACGGCACCGCTGCTGCTGCGCCTCATCGAAGAATACGGCATCATGCCCTACGACTCGTACAACGCACACAACATCAACTACCAATCGATGATGAAGCGACTCGTGATGCTCTCCAACTCCTCACGCAACATGAGCGAGCTGAAAAACCGCGCCGAACGACTCTTCGACGACCGCATCGGAGCACTACCCAAGAAGGTGTACATGCTCGGAGCAGAATACACACCGCTCGAGTTCGCACATAGCGTGTGTATGCGAGGCGAGTACTTAGCCATGACAAGTTTCACACACCACAACTTCGGCGAGGCGTTCGTGCTCGAAGTGCCCGACAACTACAGCAACGAACTCTACTACAACGTGCCTATCGACGTGATGATGAAGCGCATAGAACGCTCGCTGCGAGCCGGACACCCCGTATGCTGGGAAGGCGACACAAGCGAAACGGGCTTCGACTTCAAGCGCGGTGTGGCGGAACTCACCAAGCAGCGACCCTACACGCAGAAGGAGCGACAGATAGAGTTCGAGAACCACCACACCACCGACGACCACTGCATGGTGCTCATAGGCATAGCCCACGACGAGAACGGCAAACGCTACTACATAGCAAAGAACTCATGGGGCACAGGCAACGCCTACAACGGACTCATGTATCTGTCTGAAGAGTATGTAATGATGAAGACAATAGCTATCGTGGTGAAGAACATAAACATGTAAGCAGGCATATCATACCTGCTTACATACACACCTACATACACACCTACATACACACCTACATACCTACATACATACCTACATTATGTAAATTGTTTGCGCAAACATTTACAAACACTAAAATATACCAAACGATTTAACGTTTATTACACATTCAAACTACCACTGTATTAGAGTATTATCTATATTTGCAAAGTGTAAAGTTTAAATATTTTTTATAACTACTATAATTATTAACCTAACCCTTAAAGACTATGCAGAAAAGATCATTTCTTACAGTCGTAATGTTCCTGATAGGAATGTTTATGACGGGGGCGTATGCACAGACGCATACAGTTTCTGGTCTCGTTAAAGACAAAGAGATGGGCGAACCCCTTGTTGGAGTAAGCGTGTCTGTAAAAGGCACGAAGAACGCAACAATGACTGACCTGAACGGTAATTATACTATTCAGACCAATGCAAAAGACGTATTGGAATTCAAATACGTCGGTATGAAAAATGCAGAGGAAACGGTTGGCAACCGCAAAATTATCAACGTTTCTCTTTCTCCTAACGCAGAGAGCCTTGGCGAGGTTGTTGTAACAGCCATGGGTATCAAGCGTCAGTCGGAGACACTTACCTACTCGGCACAGACCGTAGGCGGAAAGGATGTCAACGACATCAAGTCGATTAACATGATCAACTCGCTGCAAGGCAAGAGCGCAGGTCTGCAGATTACACCTAACTCTACCGGTGCAGGCGGTTCTTCAAAGATTTTGTTCCGTGGCAACAAGTCAATCTCTGGTAGCAACCAGCCGCTCATCGTCATCGACGGTGTGCCGACAATGACCAATACCACAACCTCTCAGGTATCAAGCGACTACGGTGGCGAGCGCGACGCAGGTGACGTTATGTCTACCATCAACCCCGACGACATCGCTTCTATCACCCTTCTGAAGGGTGCTGCCGCTTCAGCTCTCTACGGTGCGGTGGCTGCCAACGGTGCCATCATGATCACCACAAAGCAGGGCATGGCTGGCAAGGTAAGCGTGAACGTATCAAGCAACACCACAATGGAGATGCCGATGATTCTGCCTAAGTTCCAGGATACATACGGAGCAGGCGCAGACGGCACATTCTCTTGGGGCGACAAGCTCGCAAGCGCTTCAAAGAACTATGCTAAGGAGTTCTTCCGCACAGGTTTCACAACAAACAACTCTGTATCGCTTGCAGGCGGTAGCGAGAACTTCAAGGCTTACTTCTCTTACGGCAACGTATTCTCTCACGGCATGACTCCGGAGAACACATACCGCAGCCACAACCTCAACTCGAAGGTCGACTTCAAGGTACTCGACCACGTTTATATCGACTTCTCGGCTAAGTACAGCAACCAGTACTCAAAGAACCAGGCAGCTGCCGGCTACCTCTGGAACCCACTTACAGGTGCTTACCTCGCTCCGCGTGGCATCGACTGGAACTACTACAAGGACAACTACGAGGTTTACGACCCGGCACGCGGCTGCAACGTTCAGAACTGGACCAATACCGAGCTGCAGCAGTACGGCAACCCATATTGGATGCTCCATCGCCAGACACCTATCTCAAACCGCAACCGCTATGAGTTCGGTGGTTCTATCAAGTGGGACATCACTCCTGACGTGAACATTCAGGGACGTATGCGCTACGAGCGCGGCGAAGAGCAATTCATACACAACGCTTACGCTTCTTCTGTTGGCAACCTCTACAAGATGGGACGTATGAAGAACAACCGCTACTTCAGCGACCAGCTCTACGGCGACGTTCTCGTTAACTACGACCACACATGGGGCGACTGGGCTCTCACAGCAACAGCAGGCTCAAGCTTCACCAAGACCAAGACTGCTCACGTAGACCTCTGGGCAGAGGGCGATCAGTTTAAGGCACCGGGCGACGGCAACGTTTACTACCCGAACATCTTCACTCCGAACAACTACTACGGCAATATGTCTACATTGGGCAATGGCGACGCTATGAACACAGAAAAGCGCCTCAACGCCGTATTCGCAACAGCTCAGGTAGGTTTCAAGGAAGCTGTATTCCTCGACCTCTCTGCACGTAACGACTGGTCGTCAGCTCTCGCATTCACCGAAAGCTGCTCATTCTTCTACCCGTCAGTAGGTGCCAGCGTTCTGCTCAACAAGCTCGTGCCGATGGGCGAGCAGGTGAACCTCTTCAAGTTCCGCGGTAGCTACTCAATCGTAGGTAACGACGTGCCTATCTACATGTCTAACCCACGATACACTCTCGGTGGTTCAGGTGCTATCTCTGCTCCTGACAAGGCTGCGTTCCGCACATTGAAGCCTGAGAAGACCCACTCTCTCGAGTTCGGTTTCGACGGTACATTCTTAAACAACCGTCTCGATTTCTCTTTCACATATTATAAGACGAACACCAAGAACCAGTTCTTCTCTGTTTCGGCTCCTTACGAAAGCGGTCTGCGCAATCGTTACGTGAACGCCGGTAACGTACAGAACCAGGGCTTCGAGGCATCTGTAGGCTGGCATCAGCAGTTCAATGCCGACTTCTCTTGGTCTACCAACTTCAACATCTCTTACAACGAGAACAAGATTAAGGAGCTCGTAGAGGGCTTGGAGAACGGTCTTACTATAGCTTCTTGGCAGGGCGCAAAGGTTGTGCTCAACGAGGGTGGCTCTTACGGCGACCTCTACGTACGCCAGATCAAGCGCGACGAGGCAGGCAAGCCAGTGAAGAACGCAGATGGCAAACCGGTTCTTATGGGCGACAACATCGACGAGATGAAGTATGCAGGCAACATGAACGCTAAGGTGAACTTCGGTTGGAGTAACACATTCCACTACAAGGACTTCACATTGTCGTTCCTCATCGACGGTAAGTTCGGCGGCAGAGTGCTCTCAGCTACTGAAGCTACACTCGACGGCTGGGGCGTATCAGAACGCACTGGCAACGCACGCAACGCAGGTAAGGTTGTGGTTGACGGCGTTGAGTTCGATCCACAGCTTTGGTACACCGAGACTGGTTCTTCTAACTTCAACAACTCGTATGCTACAGAGTTCTACGTTTACAAGGGCACAAACGTACGTATGCGCGAACTGAGCCTCGGCTACACCTTCCGCAACCTCTTCGGAAACGGCAAGAACCTCACAGCTGCGCTCATCGCACGCAACCTCTTCTTCTTCTACAAGGACGCTCCTTGCGACCCGGACGTATCAATGGGTACTGGCAACGGTGTGCAGGGTGTCGACATCTTCAACCTTCCTTCTTCAAGAAGCTTAGGTCTGAACCTGAAGTTGAACTTCTAATTATTTTTGAGCGAGTAAAAACAAGTTTTACAACCGTCTAAAATCTAAGCAATTATGAAAAAGAGAAATATATTCGCGGTGTCATCAATGCTGGCACTGGCTGTGATGGGTAGCGGAATGTTAAGCTCATGCACAGACGATTTCGAAGATCTGAATACAAACAAGACGCAGGTGGATCCAGGCGATTTGCCGTTCGCTGCACAGTGTGCGGAAGCAATGAACTATTGCTATGCACCTCATCAGAACATGTTCCAGTTCTGGACAAACCTTACCATCGACCTCTATGGTGGCTACTTCCAGACACCTCACGGCAACTTCACCAACTGCGATATGGGTGAGAACCGCGGACACAGTGGCGGTATGTACGAGAACTATTATCTGCATATCTTCAACAACACACGCCGCAACATCACCAACCTCGAAAAGCAGTCAAAGCCAGGATTGGCAGCCACAATGCGTATTGTGCAGGCTGTAGGTACTATGCAGGCTACCGATGCTTACGGACCGCTCGCCTACTCGTCTATCATCAACGCCGAAAGCGAGACAACTTATCGCTTCGACAGTCAGCAGAAGCTCTATGAGCAGATGCTCGACGACCTCGACAAGGCTATCGTTGATCTTAAGGCAATGAGCGACGAGGAGAAGGTATCGCTCGCTACATACGACACATGGGGCGGTGGCGATCCTGCTATATGGGTGCAGATTGCCAACACCATGAAGCTGCGTATCGCTCTGCGTCTCTCTAAGCGCGAGAGCGAGATGGCTGCCGACGGCTACGACCTCAAGGCTATCGCAACTGCAGCTGCAGACAACACCCTCGCCGTGTCGGGCAAGGACATCGTCATCAAGGACCAGAGCAACGAGCTGAAGCGTATGTTCGAGTGGCAGGACTGCGGTATGAACGCTAACCTCGTAACGCTTATGGTGGGCATGAACGACCCACGTCTGCCTCTGTACATGACAAAGAATGCTGACGAGATTAAGAACGAGAAGGGCGAAGTGACACCTAAGAACTCTGTTTACTGCGGCATCCGCTACGCAAGCGGCATGGCACAGAAGGGTTCTGACGGCTCGTACGGCTACAAGATGTCGCAGTGGGTTGGCTCATACAACACTCCGCTGCCTATCTTCAAGGCTGCCGAGGCTTACTTCCTCCTCGCTGAGGCTAAGCTGCGCTGGAACATCGGTGGTACAAGCGTGAAGGATCTCTACGAGCAGGGCATCCGACTCTCTATAAAGAACGAGCTTGCTTATAAAGGTTCGTTCGCTGGCATAGAGAACATCAGCGACGCTGCTATCGACGCTTACATCAACGGCACAACTGGTCAGGCTAACTACGTTGACCCAGGCAACAGCGAACACAACTGTGCAGCTGTGAACACACTCGGTGTGAAGTGGGACGACGCTGCAAGCAAGGAAGACCAGCTCGCACGCATCCAGACACAGAAGTACATCGCTCTCTTCCCGCTCTCTAACGAAGGTTGGGCTGAGCAGCGTCGCACAGGCTATCCGAAGTTCTTCGTAGCATTGGTAAACAAGAGCAACGGTGCTGTCGACACTCAGGAAGGCGTTCGCCGTGTAATCTATAGCAGCAATGCTTACGACACCAACGCTGAAGGCATCAAGGGCGGTATCGAACTCCTCGACAAGGAGAATACCAGCAAGAAGGGTATCTCTGGCGATAAGGGCGGCACACACCTCTGGTGGGATAATGCTAACAAGGGCAACTTCTAAACGCTCTGCATAAACGAATAATTAAATAAAAAGGACTCTGCCAAGCTCTTGGCAGAGTCCTTTTTATTTAATATCTTTGCAAAAGATAAGCTGCACCTCAGCAAAACATTCAAGCGAGCTTGATGTTCTGCATTCGGTTTGCACTATCTTTGCAGAAGATAAGCTGCTAAACATAAAACAAGCAATATGAAGAAAATCGTAATACTCGACTTCGACGGCACCATCGCCGACACGAAGCCCGTCATACTCAACACATTTCATCGCACCTTCGACGCTATGCACCTACCGCAGCACAGCGACGAGGAGATAGCCGCTACAATCGGACTGCCGCTCGTGGAGGCGTTTCCCGTGCTCGAGCCGATGGACAAGGAGAAGGCAGCGGAGTGTACAGCCACATACCGCGAGATATTCGAAGACGTGAACCGCGAGATTGGCGTGCCGATGTTCCCACACGTGGCTGAAACGCTGCGCCTGCTGCACGCCAAAGGTTGCACACTCACCATCGCCACGAGCCGCGGATACAAGTCGGCTGCCGACTTCCTGCGCTCCTTCGCACTCGACGACATCATCACGCTGATTGTTGCCGCAGAGGACGTGCGCCACGCCAAACCCGACCCTGAGCCCGTGCTGAAGACTCTGAAGCATTACCACCTGCAGCCAGAGGATGCCGTCGTCGTAGGCGACACCCACTTCGACATTCTCATGGGTCGCAACGCCCACTGCATGACCATCGGCGTGACCTACGGCAACGGCTCACGCCAAAGCCTCATCGAAGCCGGTGCAGATGCCATAGTTGACGATTTCGCGGAGATTGCAGAGATGGTGTTATGTTGAGGTGGTGAGATTTGTTGCCAGCATTTCAACCATGCTTTTACAACTTTTTGCCAGCAAACATCCCATCTCTCTCAATTATATTTGCTAAATTTGCATATTAATAGGTGCATACCGCTTCTATACAACAACGAATAATCAAAAAAAAAACGAAAATATAATGGAACAAGCACTTTGGATTTACAATACGCTGTCGCGTCGCAAGGAAGTGTTCAAGCCGCTGCACGCCCCTAACGTGGGCATGTACGTCTGCGGACCTACCGTCTATGGCGACCCACACCTGGGCCATGCACGCCCGGCTATCACGTTCGACATTCTCTTCCGCTACCTCAAGCACCTCGGCTATAAGGTGCGCTACGTGCGCAACATCACCGACGTGGGCCACTTGGAGCACGATGCCGACGAAGGCGACGACAAGATAGAGAAGAAGGCACGTCTGGAGCAGCTCGAACCGATGGAGATTGCGCAGTATTACACCAACCGCTACCACGCAGCTATGGAGGCGCTGAACGTGCTGCCGCCAAGCATCGAGCCGCACGCTACGGGACACATCATCGAGCAGGAGCAGCTCGTGCAGCAGATTCTCGACAACGGATTCGCATACGAGAGCAACGGATCAATCTACTTCGACGTAAAGAAGTACAAAGAGAAGCACCACTACGGCATTCTCTCGGGTCGCAACCTCGACGACGTGAAGGACGCTTCGCGCGCTCTTGACGGTGTTGGCGAGAAGCGCAACCAGCCAGACTTCGCACTCTGGAAGAAGGCATCGCCCGAGCACATCATGCGCTGGCCGAGCCCCTGGAGCGATGGTTTCCCGGGATGGCACTGCGAGTGTACGGCGATGGGCCGCAAGTATCTCGGCGCCCACTTCGACATACACGGCGGCGGAATGGACCTCGTGTTCCCACACCATGAGTGCGAGATTGCGCAGGCTGTGGCTTCGCAGGGCGACCAGATGGTGAACTACTGGATGCACAACAACATGATCACAATCAACGGACAGAAGATGGGCAAGTCGCTCGGCAACTTCATCACGCTCGAGGAGTTCTTCACCGGCAACAACAAAAATCTTGAGCAGCCCTACTCGCCGATGACCATACGCTTCTTCATCCTCTCGGCTCACTATCGCGGCACTGTAGACTTCTCTAACGAGGCGCTACAGGCTTCGCAGAAGGGTCTTGAGAAACTCATGAACGGCATCGCCGACCTCGACCGCATCGCTGCTTCGGCAGAGAGCGACGCCGAGACGAAGAAGGTGGTGGGCGAGCTGCGCCAGAAGTGCTACGACGCCATGAACGACGACTTCGCTACGCCGCTCGTCATTGCTCACCTCTTCGAGGCTTGCTCGGTTGTGAACAAGCTCGTAGACCACAAGGCTACCATCTCTGAGGCTGACCTTAAGGAACTGGCTGAGACAATGCGTCTCTTCGCGTTCGACCTGCTCGGTCTGCGCCCCGACAACGCCGGATCTTCATCGCATCGCGAGGAGGCTTTCGGCAAGGTTGTAGACATGGTGCTCGACCTCCGCTCGAAGGCTAAGGCATCTAAGGACTGGGCTACCAGCGACCGCATCCGCGACGAGCTGGCTGAGCTTGGCTTCGAAGTGAAGGACACCAAGGACGGTGCTACCTGGAAACTTAAATAAGAGTTTTGAATTTTGAGTTAGCAAAGGCTTAGAAAGGCATAAGAAGGCTTAGTTCGGCTTAAACACACACACACAATGAAGAAAATATCTATAATAGCCGCAGCAATTGCTCTCTGCAGTTGCTCGGCAACAAAGACAACAGACGCAGCCGTTGACCTCAACGGCGAGTGGGACATCGTAACTGTCGACGGCACCGCTGTCGACACCACAAAGACAGAGTTCCGCCCCACCCTGGGCTTCGACATAGCAAAGAATAGCGTGTACGGATGCGCAAGCTGCAACTCTATCAACGGCAAGGCAAAGGTGGATGCTGCAAAGCAGACCATCAGCTTCTCGGAGGTAGGCAAAACGCTGATGCTCTGCGCCAACATGGAGTATGAAGAAAAGATTCTGAAGGCACTCGAAAGCGTGAAGGGATACAAGGCTGGCAAAGGCTGCGTTGAACTCACAAACGGCAGCGGAAAGGCTGTGATGCAGCTGAAGAAGCAGTAATAAAAGTAGCGGAGGTGAAAGCCTCCGCCACACCAAGTAGAATAGTAATATTTGCTTGCTGATGGTGTGTCAAAACTAAAATATTTGGCAAATTGAATAGCAAACGGTTCTAATAGTAGGAGGCTACGGCATTCCTGCCGTAGCCATTAGTAACTGAAATACAACTGCTTGCAATGACTACGGCAAGAATGCCGTAGTCTCCTACAGTTAGCCATTCATCACAATTCTATAGTTTTGACACACCCTCTACGGAATAACCCCTAAAACAGAAATCGCATGAAACATATAGTATTTCTTACTGGCGCCGGCATGTCCGTAGAATCGGGTTTCAAGACGTTCCGCGGCAACGACGGCTTGTGGGAGAACTATCCCGTCGACCAGGTTGCGTCGCACGAGGGATGGCTTGCCGACCCCACACTCGTAACCAACTTCTACAATATGCTCCGCCGAAAGCTCTACGCAGCGCAGCCCAATGAGGGTCACCGCCTCATCCACGAGCTGGAGAAAGACTATAAGGTGACGGTCATCACGCAGAACGTGGACAACCTGCACGAGAAGGCAGGCTCCACTAATGTTATTCACCTGCACGGCGAACTGACGAAGGTGTGCTCCTCGCGCGACGTTGACGACCCGCGCTATCAGCGCACTCTGACCGAGGACAACTGCGAGGTGAAGCCCGGCACACTCGCCGGCGACGGATCGCTCGAACGCCCGTTTATCGTGTTCTTCGGCGAGTCGGTGCCTATGATTAGCGTTGCAGCGGAGGCAGCAGAGCAAGCCGACATCTTCGTGATTATAGGCACATCGCTCAACGTCTACCCCGCTGCGGGCCTTATCCACTATGTGCGACCCTCAGTGCCCGTATATCTCATCGACCCCGAACCGTCGATGGGCGTAGGCAGACAGAACTTCAAGCACTTCCAGTGCGGAGCAAGCGAGGGAATGAAGCTATTGTGCGAAGAACTCTGTTGACACGACGTAGATTACGCTGATATTCAACAGACGCATCAGCGTAGTGCGACTTAGCATTATGTGCAGACACACAAAAAAACAAATGGGTGCAGTTCTTCATTTGGTAAGAACTGCACCCCTTTTATATTATTAGAACTTTACTGTTAGAACTTGTAGTTGATGCCGAACAGAATGTTTCTGCCGTCCAAGTTAACACCCCATGTATTAGCCTCGTCAACACGCTGATAGCCAAAGAAGCCAATCTTTGTAACAAAAGCCACGTGATTAGAGAGGTTCACCTTAAGACCTGGCTTCAAACCAACTTCCCAAACATCATAGTCGCTCGAGCTATGCTGCAAGTCGTGATGCTCATAGCCAATGGTACCCTCAATGAAGAAGTCAACAATCTTTGCGCTGCAAGCTGTGTAACGAACGTACGGAGCAACCTCAAAAATCTTCTCCTTGTCCTCAACGCCTGAGTAGCCTAAAGAGATACCAGCATCCAACTTCTTATCCAACTGGAAACCTATCTCTGGAGCAATCTTCCAGCTGAACTTAGAGTCGTGGTCATAGCTGGTGTTAGCAAAACCAACACCGCCGCCGATATACACCTGTGCACTTGCACACACGGCTACAAAGAGAGTAGCCAAAGTCATCATAATCTTTTTCATAAACATTATGTTTTTTAAGTGATTACTGCACGAAACATTACGTCCCATGCCAATAGTATTAAATATTTAAGCGCTGCAAATGTACACTTTTTAATGATATGAAACAATAAGAAACGCAAAAAATAAAACTACATACATCAAAAAACACTGCATTTTTTATGTATAGCAATCAGTTTGAGCACCATATTTACACTATTCACTTATTTATTCGTAACTTTGCAAAATAAATATACTCAAAGAATAATGCACAAACTCAGAACAATAGAAATGCAACGTCTGTCAGTAGACGAGTTTCACGAGGCGAATAAGCTGCCGCTCATCGTGGTGCTCGACGACGTGCGCTCGCTCCACAACGTAGGTTCGGTGTTCCGTTCCTCAGACGCTTTCCGCGTAGAAGCCGTTTACCTCTGTGGCATCACCGCTACCCCGCCCCACCCCGAGATACATAAGACGGCACTCGGTGGCGAGGACTCCGTGGCTTGGCGCTACTTCGAAACGGCTACCGAGGCGGTGGCAGAACTGCAGAAAGAGGGCGTTTTCGTCTATTCAATAGAGCAGGTAGAAGGCTCTACAAAGCTGCAGAACCTGCAGCTGGACACCGACCGCCGCTACGCCGTGGTGTTCGGCAACGAGGTGAAGGGTGTACATCAGGAGGTGGTAGACCTTGCCGACGGATGTCTTGAGATACCGCAGTTCGGCACAAAGCACTCGCTGAACGTCAGCGTGACGGCAGGCATTGTGATCTGGGAGGTTGCAAAGCAGTTCTTGGAAAGGCTTAAACTTTAAGTCTGTCTTTTTTAAAATATTCTTTGCTAACAACAATAAAAACAATGCAAATTGTAGAAATACTAATTATTCTTACAATTTGCATTGTTTTTATTGTATATACGCAACTATATAGAATTGAGTTCTACTCAAATCAATGAATTATACAATCAATAATTGTAAATATTATCCAAAGTATAAATGGACCCAATATTACAAATAATTCACCTGAATATTTTTTAAAAGCTTGTTTATAACTTCCCGTCTCTTGCTTATGAGAATATATTAAAAAAACAGTACTGAAAGCATATAGAAAAAAAAATATCCAAGCTATATAAATCATCCAACTAACTCCTACGACATACGTTATAAATCCACTTATATAAAAAGAGAAACCAAATAATTCATGTAGCCTTTTCATTTATAATTACTTTTTATTCATACAGTTACCAAAATCATATTTTGGTCAAAAATACAAATTAAAAACAAATACTACAAACAGTATTTTTATTTTTTATAATTTCATAAGAAAACACAACAAATTATTTATAAGCATCCCACTATCTAATAATTATAACCCTATTTGTTATTTTTTTCGTAACTTTGCAGCGTTATATCCACTTGAAACATACATAATTATATAAATGAAGAAACTTTTTATCGAGACATACGGCTGCCAGATGAACGTGGCAGACTCTGAAGTAGTGGCTTCCATCATGCAGATGGCAGGCTACGAACTGTGCGAGAACGAGGCTGAGGCTGATGCCATATTCCTCAACACCTGCTCTATCCGCGAGAACGCAGAGAACAAGATATACGGACGACTTGAGACTCTGCACGCAGAGAAGAAGAAGGGACGCGAGCTCATACTCGGCGTGCTCGGCTGCATGGCTGAGCGTGTGCGCGAAGACCTCATACAGAACCACTTCGCCAACCTCGTTTGCGGTCCCGACTCCTACCTCAATCTGCCGGACATGATTGCGCAGTGCGAGAACGGACAGAACGCCATGAACATCGAGCTGAGCACCACCGAGACCTACCGCGACGTTGTGCCGCAGCGCATCGGCGGCAACCGCGTGAGCGGTTTCGTGAGCATCATGCGTGGCTGCAACAACTTCTGCCACTACTGCATCGTGCCCTATACTCGCGGACGCGAACGCTCGCGCGACGTGGAGAGCATCCTGCGCGAGGTGCGCGACCTGCACGACCGTGGCTTCAAGGAGGTGACGCTGCTCGGACAGAACGTGAACAGCTACGGACTCACGCCTGCCGGAAAGCGCATCGAGGGCGGCTGCTCGTTCGCCGAACTGCTGCACAAGGTGGCGCAGAGCGTACCCGACATGCGCGTGCGCTTCACCACATCCAACCCTGAGGACATGACCGACGACATCCTGTACGCCGTAGCCGAAGAGCCTAACCTCTGCAAGCACATACACTTCCCGGCGCAGAGCGGTTCGACAAAGATACTGAAGCTGATGAACCGCAAGTACACACGCGAGCAGTACTTGGAGCGCGTGGAGGCAATACGCCGCATCATACCCGGCTGCGGACTCTCTACCGACCTCTTCGTGGGCTATCACGACGAGACGCCGGAGGACCACGCAGAGACACTCTCGCTGGTGCGCGAGTGCCAGTTCGACTCGGCTTTCATGTTCAAGTACTCCGAACGTCCGGGCACATACGCCGCAAAGCACTTGCCCGACAACGTGCCGGAGGAGGTGAAGATAGAACGCCTCAACGAGCTTATAAGCCTGCAGACGGAGGTGAGCGCAGAGCAGAACCGCAAGGACATCGGCAAGACATTCGAGGTGCTCGTAGAGGGATACTCGAAGCGTTCGCGCCAGCAGCTCATGGGACGCACCGAGCAGAACAAGGCGGTGGTGTTCGACAAGGGCACATACCGCATCGGCGACCGCGTCATGGTGAAGATAACGGATGCCACATCGGCTACGCTGTTAGGCACTATAGCAGAATAAACCCACCGTCAGGCACTACATCAGAATAAAGACATGAAAGAATTTCTACAGGTACTGAGGCGCTTCGTGCCGCCATACAAGAAGTACATCGCGCTGACAGCCACGTTCAACGTGCTGTCGGCTGTGCTCAACATCTTCTCTTTCGCAGCACTCATCCCCATCCTTCAGATACTCTTCCGAACAGAAGGCGCAGGCAGTGCTACGCATCTCATGCCGTGGAGCTTCGACAACATAAAGGAGGTAATAGCGAACAACGCCGACTACTACGTGACGCAGCTCATCGCCAACGTCGGACCGACCACTACCCTACTCGTAATCGGTCTGTTCCTCGCCTTCACCACGTTCCTCAAGACGGGTGCCTACTTCCTTTCGTCGGCTACAATCATACCTGTGCGGACGGGCGTGGTGCGCGACATACGCAACCAGCTCTACCGCAAGATTACATCGCTGCCGCTCAGCTTCTTCTCCGACGAACGCAAGGGCGACATCATAGCGCGTATGACTGGCGACGTGCAGGAGGTAGAGAGCTCGATAATGTCGTCGCTCGACATGCTCTTCAAGAACCCTATTCTCATCACGTTCTACTTCGGAGCACTCATCTTCATCTCGTGGCAGCTCACGCTCTTCACCATCGTCTTCGTGCCAATCTTCGGATGGTTCATGGGCTGCGTGGGCAGAAAACTCAAGAAGAAGTCTATCAAGGCGCAGTCGCTCTGGAGCGACACTATGTCGCAGGTGGAGGAAACGCTCGGCGGACTGCGCATCGTGAAGGCGTTCTGCGCAGAGGATAAGATGAACAAACGCTTCTCGAACATCAACAACGAATACCGCGATGCCGTGCAGCGCGTGAACATACGCCAGCAGATGGCGCACCCGATGAGCGAGTTCCTCGGCACGGTGCTCATCATCATCGTGCTCTGGGTGGGCGGCATACTGGTGCTCGACAACAAGATACTCTCCGGCCCGTCGTTCATCTATTATCTCGTGATGCTCTACTCCATCATCAACCCGCTGAAGGAGTTCTCCAAGGCAAGCTACAACATTCCGAAGGGTCTCGCCTCAATGGAGCGCGTAGACAAGATTCTGAAGGCGGAGAACACCATCAAGGAACCTCTGCAGCCGAAGCACATCGCTTCGTTCGAGCATCAGATAGAGTTCCGCCACGTATCGTTCCGCTACGGCGAGCAGTGGGTGCTGCGCGACATCAACCTCATCATTGAGAAGGGTAAGACCGTGGCTCTCGTCGGACAGAGCGGATCGGGCAAGTCGACACTCGTCGACCTCATCCCGCGCTACTATGACGTGCAAGAGGGCGAGGTGCTCATCGACGGCATCAACGTCAAGGATCTCGGCATACACGACCTGCGACAGCTCATCGGCAACGTCAACCAGGAGGCGATACTCTTCAACGACTCGTTCCGCGGCAACATCACGTTCGGCGTGGAGAGTGCTACGCAGGAGCAGATTGAGCAGGCGGCGCGCATAGCCAACGCCCACGAGTTCATCATGCAGACCGAGCAGGGCTACGACACCAACATCGGCGACCGCGGCGGACGTCTCTCCGGTGGACAGCGACAGCGTGTGAGCATAGCCCGCGCCATACTGAAGAATCCGCCGATACTCATCCTCGACGAGGCTACATCGGCACTCGACACCGAGAGCGAACGCCTCGTGCAGGACGCGCTCGAACGCCTTATGAAGTCGCGCACGACGGTGGCTATCGCCCACCGCCTGTCTACCATCAAGAACGCCGACGAAATATGCGTGATGCACGAGGGTAAGATTGTGGAGCGTGGCACACACGAAGAACTCATCGCACTTGGTGGTTACTACAAGAAACTGCACGAAATGCAGAAGTAACAGCCTTAGGGATAAAGAAAGCCCGAAGTCCTGATCTACTGGACTTCGGGCTTTCTTCGTTCTACCGAATAGCAATATATACTTACGCCTTCCTACTTCAACGATTCGTCATACAATACATTGGTTGCCATATGCTGCACTTCGCCCACTATAGCAGGATAAGCCTTAACAAACTCATGCAATTCAATACTATTGCCTTGCTCGTCATAGGTTTTGCCTACGCCCTGAAATTCGGTTCCTTCAACCGCAACCTTGCCGTTTGCATGAAACACCTTTATCAATGTAACCTTTCCCTCTTCAAAAGTTATACATACCGTTTTATTGTCTTCAGACCATGCCTTTCCACTGAAAGGCTCTTCATCATAATACGCTACGGTGAGACTCTTGTTGAATACCAGCTGACTTATCTTAACCTCCTTAGTACACGACATAAGAGTGAATACGCACAAAATCAATAAAAGTTTTCTCATATAGAACTACTGTTATCTTGTTATATATTTATTGTGTAGAATATTTTCTCGAACACAGCCTTTTCCTTATTCCAATCTCTCGTTGAATAAGTGGCTGTATTCGTTCTGCCTTCCGTATCAGTAAATGTGAATACAACCGGTGTCGCTGATGTGTATAATTTCTTTATATCCTTGTAGCTTAACTGGGCAGTTGTACGCACAACAAAGTTGCTACCATTCGTTTCGTGATACAAAAGCTTTACATCTGAAGCCTCCGTCGTAAACGTACCATTGCTCACGGACAAGCGGCTTATATCTTCGCGATTAGGCGAAACAACAGTGAAGTTCATGGTCAACGAGTCGCAATGAGACACATAAGTCATATCGAATACAAATCGCTTAATGTCCTTGCTACGCTCGCTCAGCTTTTTATTACCAATAAAATAAGCATCTCCCTTTTTTGTAGAGAAGGGATTTAAGCGGTTCGAAACAGACTGTGCGTTCGTACTGGCAATGCCAGTTGCAAGTATTATCATCAATAGAAATATTCTCATCTGTCATCTATTTTAAAAAAAGAAGGATAACCTACTACTGTTGGTTATCCTTCCTATAAATTTCATTTAATCGAAACTACATCTTAGTGATTACTCACCGTAAACGTAAGTTGTCTTTGTACCGTAAAGACCAAGGATGCTTGTTGTCTTAACGTCAACGTGAGAGATCTTCTTGATGCCTGCATTCTTAGCAGCTGTATTGATACTTGCGTCACCACCGAAAGTCAGAACGCTGAGGAATACCGGATAAGAAGCCTTACCGCACTTTGTACCTGCTGTGTTTGATGTTGCAGCGAGTGGGTTCACTGCTGAACAGCTTGTCATTGCTGCAGCTACCAAGAGAGCTGCCATTACCTTTAATGATTTCATAGACAATAAATTTAAATTTTTGTAATTGTATAAAAATACCATTTGCAAAATTAAAGGGTTATTAATGAATAGATGTTTTTTTTTGTTAATTTATTTTAAACAGATGTATTTTTATGCACAAAACTAATCTAATACACCTATTAGTATAAAATAAACATAATAAAGCTATACTTTTTACCACACGATATAAAAACAAAATAACCACAGAATAACCAGTTATCCACAATTCACGAAACCTGTTGATAACTCTGTAACAGACTGACTCACAAATATTATTTATCAACAGACCTGTGTATAACTACGTTAGTTAGTAGGTACATTAGTACTTACAGGCGTGTACAGGAGTGTAGCGAGATGGGAAAAAGGCGTGTACGGGAGAGCAGTGTTATACACAGGAGGGCAGCGTGATTGCATACAGGAGGGTAGCGTGGTTATACACAGGAGGGTAGCGTGGCTATGGCAGGATGCCATAGCCTCCTAAATTAGCAAGTTATCCACAATTATCTACAACCTGTTGATAACTTCATAACTAACTAATAGCTAATGTAATGTTATCCACAAACACGTTGATAACTATGTTTAATAAACACTTTTGCACTCCGAAACATCATGTTTTGTTATCGGATTCCGTCCGCCGTCCAATCAGATTCCGTCCGCCACCCGATCAGATTCCGTACGCCATCCGATCAGATTCCGTCCGCCGTCCGATCAGATTCCGTACGCCGTCCAATCAGATTCCGTACGCCGCCCGATGAAATTAACTACAGTTATAAACAACATTAGCTATAGTTATACCCAACATTAGCAATACTACAACCCACATCAGTAACACTCTTACACCGCATCAATTATAGTAATCCCAGGCAGCAATCGGTATGCTATAGCATGATACTACCCTGTACATTGTTGATAATGTGGATAACACAGGTAACAGGCTGATATACAACAACAAGTTATTAACACCTGTTGTTAAGAAATATGTGGAAAGATAATGCTGAGACAGCGAATTGATATAGTTAACAAGTTCATTCGCACCATAAAAACGACCGTGTCAACATAAAAACAACGCCCCACCTGTTGATATTGTTAATAACCTATATAAAACACTGAAAACCAACAGGTAGTTATTAACACGTCTGTTGATAACTATGTTAATAGGAGGGTATGGCATCCCTGCCATACCCACGCAGCCGTATTGATGGTTGCGTGCAGTCACACTGCCTTATTGATGGCAAATAGCGTGGGAGGTGTATCAAAACTATAGAATTGTGATGAATGGCTAACTGTAGGAGACTACGGCAGGAATGCCGTAGTCATTGCAAACAGTTGTATTTCAGTAACTAATGGCTACGGCAGGAATGCCGTAGCCTCCTACGATTAGAACCGTTTGCTATTCAATTTGCCAAATATTTTAGTTTTGACACACCCTCAACGCAGCCGTATTGATGGTTACGTGCAGTCACACAGCCTTATTGATGACAAATTGCGTTGGTATGGCAAGGATGCCATACCCTCCTATGTCTTCATTTCGAGTTTTAACGCACACCTCCTGTTATTATTCACAAATCTGTTGATAACCTGTTGATAACTTACTAACAACACTGTTAACAACTTAGCGGTTATCAACAGGCGGACAGGCAGAGTAGGGTGGATGTGGATAACTGTGTGCGTTATCAAATTAATATTCTAAAGTTTTCCACAGGTTTTTAAGAGAAAAAGATATAAACTTATTAACTTTGCAGGTGTAATAGCACTTTTGTGTATAACTAACATATATAACTCATTTTCAAAGAGAAAATATTAACACAACCTGTTGACAATGATGTCTTACAGGTTTATAACGAAATAACCAAAGAAACAGGTAGAAAGTTTTCAACGTACTAACAGTATATCATACTCATAATCTTTTTCTTTTCTTTAAAAATAAAAAGAAATAGATATATAAAGAGATGTTGGTAAGTAGTCTACTCGTTAAGTCTGTCTACTTGTCTACTTGTTAACTCGTCAACTAAAAAAATATATGAACAACGATTGGAAAGAGAAGGGTTACATCGACGAAGCGGTTGATGAATCCGTTGACTTGAAAAAAGAAATACGTCGCTTGTGTGAAGAGAAGGACGCTGTTGTGCTTGCTCACTACTATACGGTGGGTGAGGTGCAGGAGGTGGCTGACTTCATTGGCGACTCGCTGGCATTGGCTCGTAAGGCTGCGAAGACCGATGCGAAGATTATCGTGATGTGTGGTGTGCACTTCATGGCTGAGACCTGTAAGCTACTCTCGCCGGAGAAGAAGGTGTTGTGTCCGGACCTCACTGCCGGCTGCTCGCTTGCCGACTCGTGCAAGGCGGAGGACCTGAAGGCGTTCAAGGAGCAGCATCCTGGCTATAAGGTGGTGAGCTACGTGAATACGACGGCTGCGGTGAAGGCACTCACAGACGTGGTTGTCACCTCGGGCAACGCGAAGAAGGTGGTGGACAGTTTGCCAAAGGACGAGAAGCTCATCTTCGGTCCCGACTATAACTTAGGCAACTATATAAATAGTGTTACGGGTCGCGATATGCTGCTCTGGAACGGCGGATGTCATGTGCATGAGAAGTTCTCGGTAGAGGCTATCGTGAAATTGAAGGCGGAGCACCCGGAGGCTGTGGTGATGGCTCACCTGGAGTGTAAGGCACCGGTACTGGCAGTGGCTGACGTGAAGGGTTCTACGGCTACGATGCTCGATTATGCCAAGGAGCATAAGGAGACGAAGGAATACATCATAGCTACCGAGGCTGGCATCCTGCACGAGTTGCAGCGTTGCTGTCCCGACGTGACATTCTATCCGGTTCCGCCGGAGGTGTCTGAGGGTGGGGTAGGCTGCTCTTGCAACGAGTGTGAGTATATGAAGAAGAATACGTTGCTCAAGATATACAATGCGCTGCGCTACGAGCTTCCGGAGGTAACAGTGGACGAATCTATCGCCAAGGATGCCGTTAAGCCGATAGAGCGAATGCTTGAGCTTTCTTAAGGAGTGGTTTCCACTGAATTGTAGGAGGGTATGGCATCCCTGCCATACCCTCCTATGTGGGAGACAAGTGCTCACATTAAAACTTCTTCAGCAGGAACGACGGCTTTACGCGCAGATAGATGCCAGCCGCAAGACTCACCTTATTATTATTGTTATACACCTTGTCGCCAACGACGAAGTTGTCCGTGGGCAGCGTGTTGAACACATCAGCCTGCACGCCCCATGAGAACCCCTTACCGAGTTCTTGTGCATAGCTCAGTTGAGCACAGATGGTGCGGTTGCGCTGCATCTGGAAGTCGCGGTTGTGTATACCCACCGAGCCGTAGAGAGGGTTGCCGAAGATAGATATGAACTTTGAGCTATCCCAGTAGGCACCGCGCAGACAGAAGCGCCAGATGTCAGCCTCCGCTTTCAGATATAGTCCTTTGCCATTGTCGAAGGGTAGGAGAGCACCCGTAATCTGTCGATAGTAAGCCACGTCAGCCTCTGCGTTCAGGCGCGTAAGAATAGAGTTGTCGGTGTGTATCGTTACGCCGACACCTGCCGCTGCGTTCATCCATGTCTTCACCTGCCGCTGTTCGGCGTCAGGGTTTATCTCGCCACCACGGTGCTGCATCACCACCTGCAAGGGGAAGTAGACATGCGTGCGTCGCTCTGGACGGTTAGCCTTGAAGCGTGTTGACAGTCCGAAGGTGAACGCCTCCTGATGCGTGTCCTTGTCGAAGATGAAACTCTCCCAGTTCACCCACACGTCGAAGTCGAGCGGTTTCGTCTGCCACTGCATCTGCACGCCCATCTCTGGGTCAGCCGAGAGAGCGTTCTCCTGATTGTAGAGCGGTTCGATGAGTCGGTGGTTCGCCCCACCATATATATTACCGAGTATGAGGTTGAAGTTTCGGCTCACAGCCAGTTGCACGTTGAAGAACGGTAGCAGATGGAAGCCCGTCTGCGTTTGGTCGCCCTTCCATGTTGCTATGTCGCTATAGTTGAGGTTAGGATATTTGTTTGCACCCCAATAGTGGAGCATACTAACGCCCACCTCCACGCGCAAGTTCTTCAGTGGCTGATAGCTCACCGTGGGCTGCAGGCGGTAGCCAGGCAGCGTGTATCCCTTCGAGAGGCATCCCTTATACTCATTGTCGCGGAAGAAGCACAGAGCGTCGAAGTTGAGTCGCAGCTCACCGCACGAGGCAGAGTCGATGCGGTGGCTGTTCTCGAATAGTAGCGAGTCGATATGTACGCTGACCTGTGCGTCGGCATTGGTATAAGTAAGCAATGCGAGAGCCACGGCTACAAGTTTTGATAAACGTTTCATCAGTTTGTTTCGGTTTTATTTATTCTGTCTATAGTATTTATAACAATGGAGGATGTGTCAAAACTCAATTAGTGTGGGCTGAAAGCCCAAATTCTACATAGCCCAGGGCAACGCCCTGGGTAACATGCCCTACACTAACTCCACGCCCTGTAAGGGCAATTCTATTGAGCCACAGATAGTTGCCCTTACAGGGCGCACTACTCAATATGTATATTCAACACCCAGGGCGCTGCCCTGGGCTATGTAGTGCTGCCCCTTCGGGGCGTACCGCTTACGACTTTTGACACACCCCCTCCTATTACTTTCTAAGTTTCTTGTTTAGCTGTTCGATTGTGAGGTTTGTAGCCGTCACCTTTCCGTTTTCGATGACTATATTGTCGGGTATGTTCGACATGCCGAGGAGGTTGTACACATCGCCGTCTATCGACTTGCCGTCGCAGATGGTAATGACATCTTCTATTTCTCTTGAGTTGAGTATTCTGCGACATTCAGCGCGCGAGTAGTCGAGACATATATTCACCACCTTGACCTCTCCTTTCGTCTCTTTCTGCAGTAGTGCCATGCTCTGTAGCATCGATATACTATTGTAGTGCCATGATGCCCATGCCACCACTACTGTTGTGCCAGCGGTGGAGAGTGTGGCGTTGTTCACCGGCTTGCCATTGATGTCGTAAGCTGCGAACTTCGGAATACGGCTGTTTGTGGTGAGCGTTGTGCGGTTGTTTATGCTCTGTTGTAGACTCTTAAGACCGTTGTTCTTGGGTTGATGTTCAAGCATGAGGTTTATCAGCTGTCGTGCAGTGGCGAAGTCGGGACGCTCCTTCTGCAGGAAGAAGTTGCGCACGACGTATGTGCTCACTATAGATTCGGGATGATCCTCTACAAACTGGCGTGCGTATTTCTGTATCTCGTTGGGTGAGGCGTTTGCAATCTGTTCGCGCAGTTGGTTCATCAGTTCGTTCGGCTTTGTGCCTTTCACCTTCATCTCTTTCAGGTGTGAAGCGTCGCCTTTTATGTCTACGCTCTTTCCTGGTGCAGCAAACACGGGTTGCTCGGTGAAGTTAGGGAACACGATCATCAGTGTCATCTCTTTCTTACACTCCACCTTATATGTAAAGCGTCCTGCTTGCACCTTTATAGTGTCGATACCCTTTAGGTTGCCATCTGGGCTATATACATAAAACTCGCCCTGATTAAGGTTTAGGAGCCTGCCGTCGATTTCGAAATGACGACTATCGGTTCCACATGACACCATAATCAGGGCGAGTAATGTCGCTATAATTGTTTTGTTCATTTTAGTCGTATGAACTGAAGTTAGAATAAGAAGGCTGAGAGCAATAACCCTCAGCCTTCATTTATTTTTAATTATTTAAAACGTCTTGCCACGTCTTACTTCAGAAGAGAGAGCTCCAAGTCCTTCTCAGCGTACTCCTTCAAAGAAGGATCCTTCTGGAGAGCCTCCTTGAGGTAAGAGTTAGCAGCAAACTTGTTGCCACGACGTGCAGCTACGATAGCGCGGAGGTAGTCGGTCATACCGTTCGGGTTAGCTACCTTGTCAAGAGTGCTTGTAGCGCCCTCGTAGTCCTTGTTCAGGATCTGAGCAAGAGCTGCAGTGTTTGTGTTCTGCTTGTTGAAGTCCTTGTCAGCCTGAGCGTAGTTGCCCTTAGCGATGTTGAGTGCGCCGAGAGCCGACTGTACGTTCTCAGAGCCAGAAGCCTTAGCAATCTGACGTTCTGCACCCTGTACGTCGCCCTCGATGAGCGAAATGAGACCGAGGTTAGCCTGTGCCTCCGGAGTAGATGAACCGAGAGAAGTAGCCTTTTGAGCGTACTGCTTAGCAGCTGCTACGTCGCCCTTAGCGAGTGCAAGAGCAGCGAGGTTGTTGTAAGCGCGGTAGTCGTTCGGGTAAACCTCTGTTGTCTTCTTATAGATTTCCTCCTTCTTAGCTGCCGACTCCTCGAGAGTAGCAGAGTAGAGAAGCTCGTCAACGCTCAGCTTAGTAGCGTCGCTGCTGTACTGCTCCTTGATCTGGTCGTCGCTACGGCCGATTGTCTCATAGTTGACGATGAGGCGTGAACGGCGAAGCTCTGGGAGAATGCCGTCAGCAAGCTCCTGGAAGCCTGCAGACATGTTGCGGATCTGCTGCTCGCGCTCCTGTGGGTCGCTATACATAGAGAGCACGCGGAGGATAACTTCCTTGTCCTGAAGATTAGATGCTGCAACGAGCTTCTGGAAACCATCCCAGTCCTGTGCTGTGTAGTGAGCGTCGATAGCTGCGTTCACCTTTGTCTTCTTCAATGTACCCTTAACGTACTTCTCTGACTCGTTCTGACGGTTGCCAGCGAGCTTATCGTTGAACTTAACGCCACCGTCTGGTGAAGCGTAAGCCTGGATTTCTACGTTCTGTACGTTGTAGCCTTCCTTGTCAGCGTTGATCTTCTTAAGCAACTCTACAAACTCCTTAACAGAGTTGTTCTTGAGTTCGCTCTTGCGGATGTTAGCCTGGTTGATGAGGAACTTGATGTTAGCCTCCTGCTTAGCAGCATTTACGCGCTGGAATGCGTCAGGAGCGATGCAGCCACTCTCAGAAGCGAGAGTCTTCTTGTAGAGCTCTGATGTAGCGATAACGCCATCAGCTACCTTCACTGCAGGTACGTCGAACTGCTTCTTGCCGATGCGTGCGTCGAATGTGAGGTACATCTCGCTCTGCTGCATCTCTGGAACGTACTTGAAGTTAGACTTCATTGTGTAGCGACCACCTACCTTGTAAGAGATAGTCTGATCGTTGCCCTTTACTTTCTCACCCTGGAAAGTAGCACTCTGACCCTTAGCTACCTGACCGTCGGCGTAGCGCAACTCTGGAGTAACTGTGACAACAGCCTTCTTCTTCATGTACTTCTCTGGGAATGTTCCGTTGATTGTAGCTGGAACATCGCCTGCGTTTGCCTCAAGTGGGTTAGGGATAACTGTGAAGTTGTCCGCTGAGAGCGGTCCAAGCTTCGAACAAGATGTCATGAACAGCATTGTAGCTGCAGACAGTAAAAGAAGATTGTTTTTCTGCATAATTTATATAAAATATTAATTGATATATCTATTAGTGTTATTACACACGCTTAATGCGTGTACGTGTACATAATAATGTGCTACAAAGATACGCACTTATATTGTTTGCTACAAAGACAACTGTATTTAATTATGTTTAATTAACGATATGAATAGCTTCTTAACTCCTATAATAATAAAAAACAGCAGAGATAAGTCTCAGCTGTCTTTTTATGTTGGATTTCATCCTTCGTTTTCTCGCCATGGCATAACTCGAGCAAGCTCGGTTCTGCTCATTTGGCTTAACGAAAACGTTGGTTTTTGATTGGTTTGGCTTAGTTGAGAGCGTCTGAAAGCTCGGCACCTGCCTTGAACTTAGCAACCTTCTTTGCTGCAATCTGAATCTTCTCACGAGTGCGGAGGTTCATGCCTTCGCGAGCTGGGCGCTCGTTAACACTGAATGTACCGAAGCCGATGAGCTGTACCTTGTCACCCTCAACGAGAGCTGTCTTGATTGCTTCTACTGCAGCTTCGAGAGCTTTCTTTGCGTCAGCCTTGCTGAGTTCAGCACCTACTGCTATCTTCTCTACTAATTCTGTCTTGTTCATAATTCTGTTGTATTTAAATTGTTTATAAATGTTAGTTTTCTCTGAGTTTGAAGAGCTAAAAATGTGTAACTCACACTATTTCAGTGACAAATTTAGAGTTTTCCTTTCATAAATCAAACAAAAAACAGAAAAAAGTGCATAATTAATTGAAAAAAAAAGCGCGAAGAGCCTGTTTTATGCCTTTTTACGTGGATTTTTCGTAATTTTGCCACTCTAACAATGTGATGTTTACAAATATATAAAATGTGATATGAATAATATTCCAACGATAACAAAAAACTTACTTATTGTGAATGTAGTGGTATTCTTAGCCACTTATTTGTTTAGAAATATGGGTGTAGACCTCAACAATGTTTTAGGTTTGCACTTCTTTCTTGCGCCCGACTTTCACATCTATCAGCTCTTTACATACATGTTCGCTCACGGTGGTTTCAGCCATATCTTCTTCAATATGTTTGCGCTGTGGATGTTCGGCTGTATCGTTGAGCGCACTTGGGGGGCGAAGAAGTTTCTCACTTATTATATAGTGTGCGGAGTAGGCGCTGGTCTGTTTCAGGAGTTGGCACAGTTTGCGCAGTTCTATCTTATAGCAAGCGAACACATTCCTCACTTCACATTGGCTCAGACAATGAAAGTGGCTAATGCCAGTGCCGCCGGCCTTAACCTTTGGACCACCGTGGGTGCGTCGGGTGCTGTTTATGGCATACTTCTCGCCTTCGGTATGCTCTATCCCGAGGAACGCATCTTTATATTTCCGTTGCCTGTGCCTATCAAGGCAAAGTGGTTTGTGATGGGTTATGCTGCGATAGAATTGTTCATGGCTTACTCTTCTACGGGCGACGGAGTGGCTCACCTGGCTCACTTGGGCGGTATGGTGTTCGGTTTCTTCCTGATTCGCTACTGGCGACGCCACCCCGACATTCGCTACAGTCGTCGCAGCGGACAGCAGTTCTTCGACTCTATGCGTGCCTCGTGGGAGCGTCGCACGGGGCGCAAAGATCGTGGCGGTGTGTTTACTAATAGTGCAAATACACGCCATGAGAGCGATTGGGACTACAACGCACGCCGCAAGGCAGAGCAGGAGCGAATGGACGAGATATTGGATAAGATACGTCGTAATGGTTACGAGTCGCTAACGCGTGAAGAGAAACAGCAACTCTTCGATGCAAGTAACAGAAAATAAAAAACAGACTTACACGCTTTGAAAAATATAAAATCAATAATCTTTCGCATCGTCGCCGCATTCAATGTGGTGACGGTGCTCTTTATGTTAGCTATAGGATATAGCGACAGGGTTAACCCTACGGCTCATCCGTTGATAGCTAACATAGGGCTTGTATTCCCCTTGTTTTTGCTGCTTAATATAGCATTTCTCGTCTTTTGGTTGTTGTTTTGTAAGCGTGGGGCACTCATCTCGTTAGTCGGAATGATAGTATGTTTCGGTCCGGTGCGCACTTATGTTCCGCTGAATGTTCCGTCTTCGGCTCCTGAGGATGCGTTGAAGATAATGTCGTACAATGTGTTCTGCTTTTCTACGTGGACCGACTTGTCGCAGCCATGCGCTATAGCCGATTATATGTTGGAACAGGATGCTGATATCATTTGTTTGCAGGAAGCTGATGTACAATGGGCAAAGCGTGTGAAGATAGACTCGTTGATGGACGTGAAGTATCCTTACAGCAAGTATAGTGGCTCGAAAAATCCCAAAGGAGGCGATGCTGTCGGTATATATAGTAAGTTGCCGATAGTAGGGGAGGAATATATATCCACCGAAGAGGATACATATAACGCCGTATCTTATGCTCTAAAGACAGGTGAAAAGGACACTACGCTTGTTATTGTGGCCCACTTCCAGGTTACCGGATTGTCGCCCGAAGACCGTACACGCTTTAAGTCGATGTTGAAAGGTGACATGGAAAGCGATGAAACAAAACAGGAAACACATCGCCTGTGGAACTTGCTTGGCGAGTCGTCAGCGAAACGTGGACCACAGGCAGACGCTGTGGCTGAATACATTGAGCATCATAAGCATCAGAGTATAATCCTTGCAGGCGACTTCAACGATTCGCCCATATCCTATACCCATCAACGCTTAGCTAAAGAACTCACCGATTGTTATGTAGCTACAGCGAATGGTCCTGGTATATCTTACCACTACAACGCTTTCTACGTGCGCATAGACAACATCATGTGCTCCGACCATTGGAAACCCTATGAATGCAAGGTGGATAATAGCATAAGTGCATCCGATCATTATCCGATTGTATGTAAGCTGCAAAGGGTAAAATAGCAATGAGTATAGGGGTGATTACACCACTTTAGAAAGTGCTTTTTCACCTTATATATTATAAAAATATTTAAAAAACTGGACTTTTATAAGTGTTTTAAACTCTTAAACCTCTGCAAAACAAAGAAATAAAGCTATAAATTTCGGTTTAACTGAAAAAATCTGTAACTTTGCACGCTATCTGTATACACAGCGAAAAAATAATAATAACAAAAAATAAATCAAAAAAATGCAGAACAAAGGTATTGTAATTGTAACAGCCGTCCTTTTGACGCTTGCAAGTATCTTCTATCTCTCGTTCTCGGCTGCCACAAAGTACTACGACAGCCAGGCTGCGAAGATAAAGGATCCTATCGCACAGCAGGACTACAAGGACTCCGTGAAGTATCTTGGCATCTACTCTTATCAGAAGTGTCTCGAAACACAGATCGGTCTCGGTCTTGACCTTAAAGGCGGTATGAACGTCATCCTTGAAGTGAGCGTTCCTGATGTACTCGAGAACCTCGCCGACCACAAGGTAGACGCAGCTTTCGTTAAGTCGATGAAAGAGGCTCGCGCAGAGCACGAAGTATCGCAGAGCGACTTCATCACTCTCTTCGTCAACGCTTTCAAGAAGAACGCTCCGGGACGTCATCTCTCAGAGATCTTCGCTACACAGCAGCTCCAGGGCAAGGTGTCGCCTAACTCTTCTGACAAGGAAGTAGAGAAGGTGCTCCGTTCAGAGGTGCAGGCAGCTATCGATAACTCGTTCCTCGTCGTACGTACACGTATCGACAAGTTCGGTGTCGTACAGCCTAACATCCAGAAGCTCGAGGGTCAGCAGGGCCGTATCATGGTAGAAATGCCGGGTATCAACGAGCCGGAGCGCGTGCGTAAGCTCCTCCAGGGTAGCGCAAACCTTGAGTTCTGGGAGACATACAACTCAGACGAAATCATCCCTTACCTCTCACAGCTCAACCAGCGCGAGGCTAACCACCGCTCTGGTGTCAAGGAGGAAGTAGCCGACTCGGCTGCTACCGATACAGCAGCAGTAGCAGCAGCCGAGAAGGTAGAAGCTAAGGCAAAGGCAGCGTTCAAGACAAAGAAGGACGCTAAGGCAGACGACGCAGCAGCTATGGCTGATGCCAAGAAGCAGAACCCGCTCTTCTCTGTGTTCCAGCCTTCTGGCAACGGTGCGCTCAGCCTCGTAGGCTACGCTTCGGCACGCGATACAGCAGAGGTAAACAAGATTATCTACTCGGCTCTTGCTAAGCAGATACTTCCCGCCGACTGCCGCCTCCTTTGGAGTGCTAAACCAGCTGACGGCATCCAGGCTAAGAACATTTACGAGCTCCACGCTATCAAGGTGACAACCAGCAACGGTCGCGCTCCTATCGAGGGCGACGTAGTGACCGACGCTAAGGACCAGTTCAACAACCTTACTGGTTCGCCTGAGGTTTCAATGACAATGAACTCTGACGGTGCACGCCGCTGGGCAGCCCTCACAAAGGCTAACGTAGGCAAGGCAATCGCTATCGTGCTCGACGGTACAGTTTACTCTGCTCCGCGCGTAAACGGCGAGATTTCTGGCGGTCAGTCGTCTATCTCTGGTAACTTCACAATCGAAGATACAAAGGACTTGGCTAACACTCTTAAGTCTGGACGTATGCCGGCTCCGGCACACATCGTTCAGGAGGAAGTAGTAGGTCCGACACTTGGTGCACAGTCAATCCAGCAGGGTTTCATCTCGTTCATCTTCGCCTTCATCATCTTGATGATCTACATGGTAGTGATGTACGACTTCATCCCGGGTATGGTAGCTAACGGTGCCCTCCTCCTCAACCTCTTCTTCACCATGGGTATCATGGCATCGTTCCAGGCAGCTCTTACAATGCCAGGTATCGCCGGTATCGTGCTCGCCCTCGGTATGGCTGTAGACGCCAACGTGCTTATCTACGAGCGCACCAAGGAGGAACTCAAGAAGGGTCTCGGCACCAAGCAGGCACTCTCGCTGGGTTACAGCAACGCCTTCTCAGCCATCTTCGACTCTAACTTGACATCAATCATCACAGGTATCATCCTCTACGTGTTCGGTACAGGTCCAATCCGCGGCTTCGCTACAACACTTATCATCGGTATCTGCTGCTCGTTCTTCACCGCAGTGTTCCTCACACGCCTCGTTTACGAGAACCGTCTGAAGCACGACAAGTGGACAAAGCAGAACTTCTCTACACGCGTATCACGCAACTTCATGGCGAACAAGAACTTCGCGTTCATGTCGTCATATAAGACATCATTCACAGCGTTCGGCGTCGTAATTCTCATCATGCTCGGCAGCTTCTTCGTACGTGGCTTGAGCAAGGGTATCGACTTCACCGGTGGTCGCAACTACGTAGTGGTGCTCGAGAAGCAGACAGAGCCTGAGCAGGTGAAGGAAGCCCTCGTACCGCTCTTCAAGGGCGCAACAGTTAATGCTCTCGCACTCGGTACAGACGGCAAGACAATCCGTATCTCTACCAACTACAAGATTGAGTCGAACAACCCAGCTATCGACAACGAGGTAGAGGACATCCTCTATAAGGGTCTCCACGGTGCAGGTCTCGTAACTCAGGGCAGCGTTGAGGCATTCAAGAATCCTGACGTACGTGCAGGAGGTTCTATTATATCGTCTACAAAGGTAGGTCCGGCAGTGGCTAAGGACATCACACACGGCGCTATCATCAGCGTACTCTTCGCCCTCGCAGCCATCTTCGTTTACATCCTCGTACGTTTCCGCAACGTAGCGTTCTCAGTAGGTTCTACAGTAGCCCTCGCCGTAGACGCAACAATCGTTATCGGATTCTTCTCACTCCTCTGGGACGTAGTGCCGTTCTCACTCGAGATCGACCAGACCTTCATCGGTGCTATCCTTACCGTTATCGGTTACTCTATCAACGATAAGGTGGTTGTGTTCGACCGTATCCGCGAGAACCTCACACTCCACAAGAAGATGGATCTGCAGGAGCTCTTCAACAAGTCGCTGAACGAGACCCTCGCACGTACTATCAATACATCGTTCTCAACACTCATCGTGCTGCTCTGTATCTTCTGCTTCGGTGGTGAGAGCACTCGCAGCTTCTCGTTCGCAATGTTGCTCGGTGTAATCTTCGGTACACTCTCTTCTATCTTCATGGCTGCTCCGGTGGCTTACCTCACACTCGGTCGCAAGATCAAGCACGATGAGGCAGCTCTCGAAGCCGTAGAGGTGAAGTAACAGACATCGCTTACATAATTATAATAAAAGCGCAACTCCATAAAGGAGCTGCGCTTTTTTGTATTTTTCTACGATTTTCAGTAACTTTGCATCCGAAAATATAAACACATAATATAATGGAAGAGAACAAGTTCAAACGCACCACTGTGACTGCGGCTTTGCCATACGCCAACGGTGGAGTACACATCGGCCACTTGGCTGGCGTGTATGTGCCTGCCGACATCTATGTGCGCTATCTGCGCCTGAAGAAGCAGGAAGTGATGTTCATCGGCGGTAGCGACGAGCACGGTGTGCCCGTGACAATCCGCGCACGCAAGGAAGGCATCACGGTTCAGGAGGTGGTAGACCGCTATCACAACCTTATCAAGAAGTCGTTCGAAGACTTCGGCATTTCGTTCGACATCTATAGCCGTACTACATCGAAGATTCACCATAAGTTCGCAAGCGACTTCTTCCGCACGCTCTACGACAAGCATGAGCTTGTAGAGAAGACAGAAGAGCAGTTCTGCGACGAGGTGACTGGCGAGTTCCTCACCGACCGCAACATCGTAGGTACATGCCCGCGCTGCGGCGCTGAAGGTGCTTACGGCGACCAGTGCGAGAAGTGTGGCGCAACACTCTCACCCGAGGAACTTATCAACCCTACAAACAAGAATAACCCGGGTCACGGACTCGTGAAGAAAGCCACAAAGAACTGGTACTTGCCGCTCAACAAGTGGCAGGACTGGCTGAAGCAGTGGATTCTGGAAGACCATAAGGAGTGGCGTCCGAACGTGTACGGACAGTGCAAGTCGTGGCTCGACATGGATCTGCAGCCGCGCGCTATGACACGCGACCTCGACTGGGGTATCCCAGTACCGGTAGAGGGAGCAGAAGGCAAGGTGCTCTACGTGTGGTTTGACGCACCTATCGGCTACATCTCCAACACTAAGGAGCTTTGCGACGCACAGCCCGAGAAGTGGGGTACGTGGCAGAAGTGGTGGCAGGACCCCACATCACGTCTCGTCCACTTCATAGGCAAGGACAACATCGTGTTCCACTGCATCGTCTTCCCGACTATGCTGAAGGCTCACGGCGACTATATCCTGCCCGACAACGTACCCTCTAACGAGTTCCTCAACCTCGAGAACGACAAGATTTCTACATCGCGCAACTGGGCTGTATGGCTCCACGAGTATCTCGTAGACTTCCCCGGCAAGCAGGACGTGCTGCGCTATGTTCTTACAGCCAATGCGCCTGAGACAAAGGACAATAACTTCACATGGAAGGACTTCCAGGATCGCAACAACAACGAGCTGGTGGCTGTTTACGGCAACTTCGTCAACCGCGCCCTGCAGCTCACGAAGAAGTACTTCAACGGCGTTGTGCCTGAGTGTGGCGAACTTCAGGAGGTAGACCTCAAGACTATCGAGGAGTTCAAGGACGTGAAGCAGAAGGTGGAGGCATTGCTCGACACATTCAAGTTCCGCGACGCACAGAAGGAGGCTATGAACCTCGCACGCATCGGAAACAAGTATATCACCGACTGCGAGCCGTGGCACGTGGCAAAGACCGACATGGAGCGTGTAAAGACCATCCTTTACCTCTCTCTGCAGCTCGTGACTAACCTCGAGATTGCTTTCGAGCCGTTCCTGCCGTTCAGCTCGGCACGTCTGCGCGAGATGCTCAACATTACCGACACCGACTGGGCTCAGCTCGGCTCTACAGAGCTGCTCAAGCCGGGTAATCAGCTCGGCACACCGGCGCTGCTCTTCGAGAAGATTGAGGACGAGGCTATCGAGGCTCAACTCAAGAAGCTGGAGGACACGAAGAAGGCTAACGAGGCTGCCAACTACGTTGCTGCACCTATCAAGGAGAACGTAGACTTCGACACATTCGAGAAACTCGACATCCGCGTTGGTCATATCAAGGACTGCCAGAAGGTAAAGAAGTCGAAGAAGCTACTGCAGTTCACCATCGACGACGGTTCTGGCGTTGACCGCACAATCCTTTCGGGCATCGCAGCTTACTACGAGCCTGAGCAGCTCATCGGCAAGGATGTGCTCTTCGTTGCCAACTTCGCTCCGCGCAAGATGATGGGCATCGAGAGCCAGGGTATGATCCTCTCTGCCGTAAACTTCGACGGAACACTGAACGTAACCACCGTGGCTGGCAACGTTAAGCCTGGTTCGCAGGTAGGATAATTATTACTTATACAAACAGAACAAGCCCTATACAACGATGTTTGTATAGGGCTTGTTTTATTAGGAGGCTACGGCATTCCTGCCGTAGCCATTAGTAACTGAAATACAACTGTTTGCAATGACTACGGCAAGAATGCCGTAGTCTCCTACAGTTAGCCATTCATCACAATTATATAGTTTTGAACACCCTCCTCCTACGTTTTTTTATTTGTCGCCGAGTCCTTTTACGATTCGCGTTATGCCTTCGTTGAGCAGTTCGCTGGTGCAAGCCATGTTGATGCGTATGAACGCCGCGCCTTCAGTGCCGTACATGCTGCCCGCATTCACCCATACTTTGTTCTCGTGCATGAGCATCTCCTCTATTTCGTCCGACGAGATATGCAGTTCCGAGCAGTCTATCCACGCCAGATACGTGCCTTCCATGCGCATCACCTTGCATTTTGGCAGTTCGCGAGCGAAGCGTTCGCGCAGCAAGTCGTAGTTGCTTGAGATGTATGCGCGCAGCTGTGTGAGCCATTCGTAGCCCTCGTCGCTGTAAGCAGCCTGCAGGGCGATTACTCCGAACGGGTTCACGTCGCACACCTCGTTGATGTTTATGGCGCGGTCGATGCGGTTGCGCACCTCTGCGTCGCGGCAAACGATGTTCGCAATCTGCAGTCCGGCGGTGTTGAACGCCTTCGACGGCGAGCAGCAGGTTATCGAATCGCGGCTCAGCTCGTCGGGCAGCGAACCGAACGGCACGTACTCGTTGTCGTAGAGCGTCAGTTCGCAGTGAATCTCGTCCGACACAACGCGCACGCCATACTTGTGGCAAAGCTCCGCCACGCGGGTCAGTTCGTCGCGAGTCCATACGCGTCCGCCCGGATTGTGTGGGTTGCAGATCAGCATCAGTCGTGCGCGTTCGTGCGCGAGCTTGCGTTCGAGGTCGTCGAAATCGATTTCGTAGCGCAGTTCCTCCTTATTATATATAAGCGAGTTGGAGACCGTCTCGCATCCGTTGTTGCGTATTGAGGAGAAGAAGCAGTTGTACACCGGTCCCTGCACTATCACCTGGTCGCCGGGCAGCGTAAGCGCCTTGATAACCGCCGACACAGCCGGCACCACGCCCGACGTGTAGATGATATCCTCGCGGTTGATGTGCCATCCATGATGTTTACCGAACCAGTTGCACACTGCTTCGTAGTACGCCTCAGGCACACGTGTGTAGCCGAATATGCCGTGCGCCACGCGTCGCTGCAAGGCTTCGGTGATTGCGGGGAAGGTCTCGAAGTCCATATCTGCCACCCACAGCGGAATGATGTCAGTCTCTGGTGCCGAATCCCATTTGTAAGAGTCGGTGCCGCGTCGCTCAGTTGGTCTTGAAAAGTCGTATTCCATAGCTTACGTCCTTTTTATGTATGCTTATGCACGCGTCAGAATCTCGCAGTCAGCCGGCTTTTTGATGTTCTCGTCGAGTATTATCTCGCCTATGCTGTCAGCCACGATGCGTCCCGACGCAGGGTTCTTCACGCTCTTGATGTGTCCGCGTATGTCAGCCTGCACGGTAGAATACTCGAACGCGCGGTCGCATTCGGCGTCGAACGTGCAGTTCTCGAGCACCAGGTCCTTGGCGTAGCAGAGCGGTTGCTCGCCAGATATATGGCAGTTGACGAGACGCAGTCCGCGCGAGTGCCATCCGAGGAACTCTCCGTTCAGCTCCGAGTCGTACACCGTCACGTTGTCTACCTCCCAGAACGAGTCTTTTGTGTCTATCTTCGCATTGCGAATTTCTATGTCGCGCGAGTACTGGAATACGTACTTCGCGTCCGATACCAGTCCGTCCACCTTCACGTTGCGACAGTGCATGAATGGGTATGTGCCTTCGTGCAGCACCACGTTCTCCAACTTCAGTCCGTCGATGCCCCAGAACGTTTCGTCGGCATCGTTCACGGTTACGTTCTTAAGCGACAGATTCTTCATCTCGCGGAAGAACTTCGGACCGTTTATCACGCAGTCCTCCATGTGCATATCGTCAGAGTACCATATCGCCGAGCGCGAGCCCGGAGCGAAATAGCAGTTGCGTATGTCCGACCCCTTTACGTGCCATAGCGGGTATTTGCCCTCGAAGTAGCAGTTGCGGCATACTATGTTACTGCACTCTTTAACGCCCGATTCACCGAAGGTGATACGCACGTGGTCGAGCTCAACGTTGTGTATCTCGAAGAGCGGACGCTCTCCGCCGAAAACCTTGTTACTGATCTTTTCCATAATGTTTACATGAAGTTTGAATGTTCCAGAATTTAAGTTTTACCAAGAATATTAAGCCTCTGAAGCATAGTTCGATGCACATGGCTATACACACACCGCGCAGTCCCATTGATGGTGCAAGCATTGCAGCGAGCGATATGCGCACGCCCCATATAGAGATGAGGTTCATTATGCTCGGCACGAGCGTCTTCGCTGCGCCTACGAACACACCGTAGCTTACTATTGCAGCGGCGAACATAGGCTCTGCGAATGCTTCTATGCTCAGTACCTCCACGCCCAGACGGCGCACCTCCTCGGCAGGCGTCATCATCGCCATTGCCACGGGTGCTCCGACGTACATCACCACGCCCATCACAGCCATTACCGTCACGCCCAAGCCTACAGACAGCCATGCGAAGCGCTTCATCAGTTCGTGCCTGCCTGCACCCATGCTCTGTCCGACGAGTGTCGTTGCAGCGTCGGCGATGCCGTAGCCCGGCATGTAGCAGAGGCTTTCGATGATTATGCCGAACGAGTTGGCAGCTATGGCGAAGGTGCCAAGCGGCGCAATGATGATAGTCGTCATCACGTAAGCCGAGCACATGATGGTCTGCTGCAAACCCATCGGCAGACTGATGTGCAGCGCGCGCTTCACTACGCCCCATGTAGGAAGAAAGCGTCCCGTGTCGATGCGCAGCGACAGCTCTTTGGAGCGGAAACAGAGAATGTACATCGTTATGGAGGCTGCCACCAACTCAGCCGACACCGTGCCTATCGCCGCGCCCATTACGCCCATGCCCATGCCGGGCATCATTATCTGTGTGCCGAACAACTCCACGGGTCGGGTGGGGAAGATGAGGAATAAGTTGAACACCACGTCGAGCGACATCATCACCACGCTCATCACGCTCGGCACGACCATATTGCCCGAACTACGGAGCATTCCGGCTCCGAATATTGAGAACTGGAAGATGGGCAGAGCCGTAGCCACGATGGCGAAGTAGGCTGAGGCGGTGGGGGTTATATGGCTGTTGCCACCGAGCCATGTAGGCAGAAACTGACTCACCGCCAACGACACTAATCCGAGCAACGCGCTCACCACGAGCACCGACATGATGCCCTGACGCAGCGTGCTGCGAGCACGTGCAGGGTCGTTGGAGCCCAACTGATGGCTCACCTGCACGTAGAAGCCGGCTGCCGTAGCCGAGCAGATACTGCCCAGCAGCCACATAGTGGTCTCCATGAGTCCGATAGAAGCCGATGCCTCCGCACCCATACTGCCCACCATCGATGCGTCAATATATTGCATCATCGTCGTTGTGAGTTGCGCAAGTATAGCCGGCGTGGCGAGAAACATTACCAATCGAGCCTGCTCGCCGAGTGTCATAGGCTTACCCAGGCGTATCATCGAGAGTAATGCATCTTTCTTCTTGTCTGATTTCATATATAAATAATGTGTGTACCTATTGAATTGTTAAGCATGTTGTTATCGCAATGCGAAGTTACAACTATTTTAAAGAATACACAATTCAGCAGATACGATATATGTAAGATATTTAACAAAAACAAGAAAATTGGTCATAATGTTTAAAAAAGTTGTATAAAAGTTGTTTCATGTGAAATATTTTACTACAGTTGCAACATATAAGCAAAAAACTAACAAGTGTATGAAGAACTTATCTCTAAAAACATTAGCATTAGGTATTCTTGCTTTGTTTGCTGTGACCACTATTTCTGCACAGGAAGAGCCAGCAAAGAAAAAGAATAAATTCGGTTTGGCAAATCGCATAGGCGTAGGTGTAGGATATGGTACGGAAGGTCTCGGCTTCGATGTGGCTATACCATTGACACAATACGTGCAGGTACGCGCAGGTTTAAACATCTTCCCGAACATCAAGTTCCACGAAAATATTGACGTGGAGTACGTTGGCGAGACTCCGATTGCTGGCGAGCAGACTATTGAAGATGAAGTGCGCCTTGACGCTAAGTTCGGCAGAACCTATGCCGACTTGAAGTTCGATGTGTATCCTTTCGGCAATAGAGGCAACTTCTTTGTTACGGCAGGTCTGTCGTTCGGTGGCTCTGATTTGCTATCTATTAAGGGACATAGTGGAAAGGTAGCAGAATATGGCCCTACAATTAAGGACTATGGTATCAACATCGGCGATTATAACATTCCGTTTGACGAGAATGGTGATATCAAGGGCGGTGTAAAGGTAAAGAAGGTTCGTCCGTACCTCGGACTTGGTTTTGGTCGCCTTATCCCGAAGAGACGCATCGGTTTCCGCTTCGAGTTGGGTGCTCAGTTCCAGGGCAAACCAAAGGTATATGCTGGCGATATCGACAACGTACTTGAGAACAAACAGGTTACTGACGCTGTTGACGAAGAAACAAAGGACGACATTGCGAAGGTTATGGACTGGCTTAAAGTCTACCCAGTTATGAAGTTCTCTATCCGCGGCAGAATACTTTAATAATCGAAGGAATTACCCCCCTGATATTGCCACGCTACGGCAACATTGTTGTCCCGCTACCGAAACTTTATTGCCGTAGCAGGACAACAATGTTGTCGTAGCGTGGCAATAAAAAAAGACAAAAACTGAATACTTTACATGTTTTTATTTCGCTCTCTCAAAAAATAGCAGTACCTTTGCACCCGAAAATAAACATGTATAACCCTGTGGAAGAATTTGGCTGCTTGCAACCACACAAAAAAATGCTAAAACTGCAAAGCTAACCGCGAATGTAAGAACGCGAAACGTAGAAAGGATAACGACGGTTAGACAGCGGTAATTTGGTGTTTTTCCACTTATTTAAATTTAAAAATTGGAAAAATGAATTATCTTTTTTCTTCAGAATCAGTTTCAGAAGGCCATCCAGACAAGGTGGCTGACCAGATTTCAGACGCTTTAGTAGATCAGTTCCTCGCTTACGATGACCGCGCACACTGCGCCATCGAGTCGTTCGTGACAACCGGTCAGGTAGTAATCATGGGTGAGGTGCTCTCTAACGTGTACATCGACCTGCAGACTATCGCACGCAAGACAATCAACCAGATTGGCTATAACAAGTCGGATTATCAGTTCGACGGCAACTCATGCGGTGTGCTCACAGCCATCCACGAGCAGTCGGACGATATCAACCGCGGTGTGTCGCGTGCCGACGAGGAGGAGCAGGGTGCTGGCGACCAGGGCATGATGTTCGGCTACGCCACTAACGAGACCGAAAACTATATGCCCGTAACGCTCGCCATCGCACAGCTCATCATGCGCGTGCTCGCTGACATACGCAAGGAGGGCAAGCAGATGACATACTTGCGCCCCGACTCGAAGAGCCAGGTAACCGTAGAGTATTCGGAGGAAGGCATACCACAGCGCATTGACACCATCGTAGTGTCTACACAGCACGACGAGTTCGACTCTGACGACGAGCGTATGCTTGCAAAGATAAAGGACGACGTGCTCAACATACTCATGCCGCGCGTGAAGGCAGAGATACACAGTGAGAAGGTGCTCGCACTCTTCGGCGACGACATCAAGTACTTCGTAAACCCTACTGGCAAGTTCGTAATCGGCGGACCGCACGGCGACACCGGTCTCACCGGTCGCAAGATTATCGTCGACACATACGGCGGTAAGGGCGCACATGGCGGTGGAGCCTTCTCTGGCAAGGACCCATCTAAGGTAGACCGCTCGGCAGCCTACGCAGCACGCTACATCGCCAAGAACATGGTGGCAGCAGGTGTTGCCGACGAGATGCTCGTGCAGGTGAGCTATGCCATCGGTGTTGCTAAGCCCGTGAACATCTACGTGAACACATACGGTCGCAGCCGCGTGCAGATGAGCGACGGCGAGATAGCACAGAAGATAGAGAAGCTCTTCGACCTTCGCCCGAAAGCCATCGAGCGCACACTCAAGCTCCGCCAGCCTATCTATCGCGAGACAGCTGCCTACGGACACATGGGCCGCAAGTGCGAGGTGGTGGAGAAGACATTCACATCGCGCTATCACGAGACAAAGGTGATGAAGGTGGAACTCTTCACATGGGAGAAACTCGACCGCGTAGATGATATCCGCAAGGAGTTCGGAATCTAAAGAATGGTGATATGGTGTTGTGTTGAAGTGTTGAGATGGTGACATTACCTTCTATAGGTATAGACAAATCTCACCACCTCACCATCTCACCACCTCACCATAGAAATCTCACCATCTCACCACAACAACATCTCAACAAAAAAACATGATAACAACCGACTCCATACACACAGAGGAGATAGTTCTTGGAGCAGACGGACTGCCCGTCGGCGTTCAGCCCGTGCGCAAGCACTGGCAGCCAACGCCGGCAGAGGTGCTCAGCTGGCTGCCCAAGAACGCTACGCCTGCCCAGCAGGACTCCGCTATCCAGGCACACATACGCCCATCGGAGATAACATGGAGTCAGCAGCCCGACACGCTGCATCTGCCCGGACACACACGCGGACACTCCTGGCGCGATATCAACCTACCACAGTACTACCGCGAGTCGTACTTCACAGGCAAACCCTACTTCAACCCCGACCTCTTCGGCGGGCGCACCGGTGTGGCAGGCGACCCCGTGCCCTACAGCATCGCACGCGACAACCTCATCACGCTTCTGCTATTATTCTGCTTCTGCATCGCACTGATAGCCTACACCAAGTCGCGACGCTTCATACTGCGCCAGGCGAAGGAGTTCTTCCGCCCGCCAGTGAGCGAGAATATGACCACCGTGACGGAGACCTCCGAGGAGTTGCGCTTCCAGTTCTTCCTCGTGTTGCAGAGTTGCTTGTTGTTAGGATTGATCTACTTCTTCTATACGCAACTCTATGTTGCCGACACGTTCCTCGTCGATCAGTATCAGGTGATAGGCATATTCTCGCTCACAATGCTTGGCTATATGATTGTCAAGACAATGCTCTACTGGCTCGTTGGATGGGTGTTCTTCGACAAGCGCAACAACGAGTTCTGGATGAAGTCGTACCTCTTCTTCCTCGCTATGGAAGGCGTGTGCCTCTTCCCCGTCGTAATGCTCAATGCCTACTTCAAGATGCCAGTGCGCACAACACTCGTGTGCACATTCCTCGTGATAACGCTCTTCAAGTTGCTCTCCCTTTACAAGTCTTACATCATCTTTTTTAGACATAGGGGCGGTTTTCTGCAAAATTTTTTGTACTTTTGCACGCTTGAACTGACACCTCTCGCAGTTCTCTTAGGTACGCTGACAACGATAGTCAACTGCTTGAAAGTGAATTTCTAAGACAATAGCGACGGCACCCCTCTGAATAAAGAATATACATATAAAGCTTCAATATGAAAAAGATAAAGAAGATTCTGATATCACAGCCTGAACCATCAAGCGAGAAGTCGCCATATTTCGACATCGCAAATGACTTCGGCGTAGAACTCGTCTTTCGCCCATTCATCAAAGTAGAAGGACTCAGCCCCAAAGAATTCAGACAGCAGAAGATCGGTCTTCTCGACTTCACAGCCGTAGTGTTCACATCGCGTCACGCTATCGACAACTACTTCACACTCGCTAAGGAGATGCGCATCAACATCCCCGAGGATATGAAGTACTTCTGTGTTACGGAGACAATCGCGCTCTACATACAGAAGTATGTGCAGTATCGCAAACGCAAGGTGTTCTTCGGCAATACCGGCAAGCTCGACTCGCTCATCCCCACAATGGTGAAGCACAAGAACGAGAAGTATCTTGTGCCACTGAGCAGCGTACACAACGGCGACGTTAAAGAACTGCTCGACTCGAAGAAGCTAATACACACCGAGTGCGTAATGTATCGCACCGTGAGCAACGACTTCACCGAAGAGGAGGCAGCTCAGTTCGACTGCAACATGCTCGTCTTTTTCAGTCCGTCGGGCATCAAGTCGTTCACGAAGAACTTCCCAAGCTTCGAGCAGAACGACGTGCGCATCGCCACCTTCGGACCTGCCACAGCAAAGGCTGTGACCGACGCAGGCTACCGACTCGACCTTGAGGCTCCTACAAAGGAACACCCGTCGATGACAAGCGCACTCCGCTACTATCTTGAGAATAATAAGTAGGTTGTTGGGTTGTTGTGTTGAGATGTTGACATTACCTTTTATAGGTATAGACAAATCTCACCATCTCATTACAACAACACCTCAACATCAAATCTCACCATCTCACCACAACACCATCTCACCATCCTATGTCACAACAACAGCTCTCAAAGAGTGAGCGCATAAACAGCAAGAAGCTCATCGACCGCCTCTTCAAAGGAGGAGGAGCCAAGTCGATGTCTGCCTTCCCGCTGCGTGTGGTGTTTATGACAGAGGATGCCGACGCACACGAACCGCTCGCAAAGATGATGGTGAGCGTGCCCAAACGCTACTTCAAGCGCGCCGTGAAGCGCAACCACGTGAAGCGTCTCGTACGCGAAGCCTACCGTCGCAACAAGCAGGTGTTAATAGACACCCTCGAAGCCGAAGAGCAACGCAAGGCACTATCGCTATGCTTTATATGGACCGACGGCAACCTGCGCAGCTACGAGGAAGTGGAGCGCAAGATAGCAAATCTGCTGCAGCGTATAGCAGAGAAGATTGGCAAGGAGGCAGCAGCCGATAGGGCAGAAAATCATAACGACAACGCTGATAAGTTGTAGATACAATGAAACTTCCCCGCTTTATCTCACGCTGCGCCCACTACGTCTCACGCGCTTTAGTGTGGCTTGCCATCCTGCCCATACGGTTCTATCAGGTGTGTATCACGCCATACACGCCCCCTTCGTGCCGCTTCACACCCACCTGCTCCGAGTACGCCCGTCAGGCACTGCAGAAGCATGGCTTCTTCAAAGGCATGGCACTCGCCGTCTGGCGCATCCTCCGCTGCAACCCGTGGGGAGGCTCAGGCTACGACCCCGTACCCTAACAAACCACCAACAGCCCCTCCCAACCCTCCCCATCGGGGAGGGCTTAAGAATAGTCCTCCAAGACTTAGAAAGGCTTAGCAACAAGTCTTTTCCAAGGCTTAGAAAGGCTTAGCAAGAGTCCTCCAAGGCTTAGAAAGGCTTAAAGAGGCTTAGTTCGGCTTAAACGCCATCCTAAAGGCGGCTTAAACGCCACCCTAAAATAGCAATCATCAAAAAAACAACAATAATAATGACAAAGAATTTCGTTGAAGAACTGCGCTGGCGCGGTATGCTCGCGCAGATTATGCCCGGCACTGAGGAGTATCTCAATGCCAACATGGTGTCTGCGTATCTGGGCACCGACCCTACAGCCGACTCTCTCCACATCGGTCACCTCTGTGGTATCATGATGCTGCGCCACCTGCAGCGTTGCGGTCACAAGCCATATCTGCTTGTGGGCGGTGCTACCGGTATGATTGGCGACCCCTCTGGCAAGAGCCAGGAGCGCAACCTGCTCGACGCTGCTACCCTCTACCACAACCAGGAGGCTATCAAGAAGCAGGTTTCTAAGTTCCTCGACTTCGACGGCACAGAGCCTAACAAGGCAGAGCTCGTCAACAACTACGACTGGATGAAGGACTTCACCTTCCTCGACTTCGCTCGCGAGGTGGGCAAGCACATCACCGTCAACTACATGATGGCTAAGGACAGCGTGCAGAAGCGTCTCAACGGCGAGGCTCGCGACGGTCTTTCGTTCACAGAGTTCACATACCAGCTGCTCCAGGGCTACGACTTCCTCTACCAGTATCAGAAGTACGGCGTACGCCTGCAGCTCGGTGGCAACGACCAGTGGGGCAACATGACCACCGGTACAGAGCTTATCCACCGCACACTCGGCAACGACGCAGAATGCTACTGCCTCACCTGCCCACTCATCACCAAGAGCGACGGCAAGAAGTTCGGCAAGACCGAGAGCGGCAACATCTGGCTCGATCCGGCTCGCACCACTCCGTATGCTTTCTACCAGTTCTGGCTCAACGTCAGCGACGCAGAGGCTGAGAAGTACATCAAGATATTCACCGACCTCGACAAGGAGACCATCGACGCGCTCGTAGCCGAGCACAATGAGGATCCGGGTCGCCGCGTACTGCAGAAGCGTCTGGCTGAGGAGGTGACAACAATGGTTCACTCACGTGAGGACCTCGAGACCGCTCAGGAGGCTTCTAACATCCTCTTCGGCAAGGGCACAAAGGAGACTCTCCAGAAGTTCGATGAGGCTACACTGCTCTCTATCTTCGAAGGCGTACCCCACTTCCAGCTGCCGAAGGATCAGCTCGGACAACCGGCTGTAGACCTCTTCACACGCGACGACGTGAAGATCTTCAACTCTAAGGGCGAGATGCGCAAGCTCGTGCAGGGTGGCGGCGTATCGCTCAACAAGGAGAAGCTCGGCGCGTTCGACCAGGTGGTTACTGCCGACGACCTCATCGACGGCAAGTATCTGCTCGTGCAGCGTGGCAAGAAGAACTATTACCTCATCACAGTGAAGTAACTGTATTGAACTGCTTATAACGATAGTTTTTTAGAATTTATGTGGCAAGGCGCAGAGTTCGTCTTGCCACATATAAATAAAAAAACAGCCAATTCGTTTGGCTGTTTTTACAAAAATGCGTATCTTTGCAGTCGCATTGTCCTATGGTGTAATGGTAGCACAACAGGTTTTGGTTCTGTTTGTGGTGGTTCGAATCCGCCTAGGACAACGTTTAAGGAGGCTCTTTTAGGGTCTCCTTTTTTTGCGCAATCCCGATAAGGAAAAATTGTGGTGGTTCGAATCCGCCTATGATAACAAAAACGGAGACTCGAAAGAGCCTCCTTTTTTGTTTTAGCAATCTTTAGGGGGTGTGTCAAAAGTCGTAAGCGGTACGCCCCGAAGGGGCAGCACTACATAGCCCAGGGCAGCGCCCTGGGTATTGAATGTACATGTTGAGTAGTGCGCCCTGTAAGGGCAACTATCTGTGGCTCAATAGAGTTGCCCTTACAGGGCGTGGAGTTAGTGTAGGGCATATTTACCCAGGGCGTTGCCCTGGGCTATGTAGAATTTGGGCTTTCAGCCCGCACTAATTGAGTTTTGACACATCCTCAACCAAAAGCATACAAAGTAAAGTGCACCAACCAAGCAAAAGGTATCCCCTTAAATACTTCTTGTTCTGATAAACTGTTTACTTGAGGTACTCTGCGAGTTTTGCAACGGCGCGTGCGCGGTGCGAAATGCCATTCTTGATGTCCATGCCGAGCTGTGCGAACGACTCGTTGTAGCCCTCCGGCACGAAGATGGGGTCGTAGCCGAAGCCCTCTGTGCCCTGCTTCTCGCGCGATATGGTGCCGTGCACGATGCCCTCGAAGAGCGTGTAGTCGGCTACGTCGCTGCGGCGTGCGAGAGCTATCACGGTGCGGAACTGCGCACGGCGGTCGTTGCTGTCGCCCAATCGTGCAAGCAGTTTCTGCATGTTGGCTTCCGAGTTGTGGTCGGTGCCCTCAGCGTAGCGTGCGGAGCGCACGCCTGGCTCGCCTCCAAGCTCCGGCACTTCGAGTCCGGTGTCGTCGGCGAAGCAGTCGTAACCATAGTTGTCCACTACGTAGCGTGCCTTCTGTATGGCATTACCCTCAAGCGTGTTGGCTGTCTCGGGTATGTCGGCGTGGCAGTTGATGTCTTCGAGCGAGAGCACCTCGAAGCGGTCGCCGAGTATGGCGCGTATCTCCGAGAGCTTGTGCTTGTTGTTAGTGGCGAAGACGATAGCCTTATTCTTCGGGGCTTGTTGTGATTTGTTCATGTTCTTTTGCCTTTTCTTTCTTTACCTTAACCTTTATCTGGTCGAATCCCTCGCCGTACACGCCGATGACGCTGCTCTGCGACACGAAGGCGCGCGGGTCAATCATCTTGATGAGGCGGAATATGAGCACCGACTCGCTCTTCTTGGCGAGCAGACAGATCACCTTCATCTCCTTGCCCGTGTACCAGCCGTGACCATCGAGAATGGTCAGCGTGTGGTCGGTCTTCTTCGTTATGGCACTTGCTATCTCTTTGTACTTGTGCGAGAATATGAAGAACTGCACCGATTGGCGTTGGACACTCATCACGTAGTCGAGCATGGTACATTCGATGACCATCGTACACAGACCGAACACTACCATCTGGCAGCGTTGTGGGAACGGACCGAAAGAGTCGATGGCGAGACAACTACCGATGATGACGAGGTCGACCATGATAAGACCCTTGCCGAGCGATACATTATAGTGTTTGTTCACTACGGCAGCGATGATGTCTGTTCCACCCGTGCTGCCGTTGTTCAAGAACACTATTGCCAGTGACGTGCCGGTGAGCATACATCCTATGATGAGCGACATGAAGTCGTTGCCCTCGCCCATAAGCTTGTAGAAGGTGCCGTCGGGCATCTCCACTATTTTCTGCGCCAGGTCGAGCATCACGGTTATAACTATCGTGGCATAGATGGTTTTGGCAAGGAATTTTATTCCAAGCTCCTTCAGTGCTGCCACGATGAGCACAGCATTAATTATGAAAAATGTCCATTGAACTGGAAATTTTGTGGCATAGAATACGATGGCTCCGATACCTGCGATGCCTCCGGTTACGATTTCGTAAGGCAGCAGGAATACGGTGAACCCGAAGGTGTATAACATTAACCCGAGAGTGATGTTAAAATAGTCCTTCGCTTCTTGCCAGATAATTTTGCGGTCGATCATCATAGGAGTTACAGTTATTACATTATTATTTTAATGTATATAAGAAAAAGGAGTCGTCCGTATTACTTTATAACGACATTCACGATCTTCTTAGGTACGACAATCACCTTCACGACTGTCTTTCCGTCGAGGTATTTCGCGCTCTGCTCGTCGGCGAGCACTGCAGCCTGAATTTCGTCGTTGGTGGCATCGGCTGCGAACTTCTTCTGGAAGCGTGCCTTGCCGTTGAACGACACTGTGAGCTGCACCTCGCTCTCCACGAGATACTGCGGGTTGAACACAGGCCATGCTGCGTCGCATACGGTTGTAGCGTTGCCTAAGGCGTGCCACAGTTCCTCTGCTATGTGCGGAGCGAACGGCGCGATGAGCACAACGAGCTGCTCGAGCACCTGCTTTGCGCGGCACTTCTGCTGTGCCAGCTCGCCCACGGCAATCATAAATGCCGAGATAGAGGTGTTGTATGAGAAGTGTTCGATGTCCTCTGTCACCTTCTTTATTAGCTTGTGCAGGCTCTTGAGGTTGTCGGCTGTCGGCTCTGCGTCTGTCGGCAGGAACTCGTCGGTGCGGTTCTCGTAGAACAGTGCCCAGAACTTCTTGAGGAAGCGGAAGCAGCCGTCGATGCCGTTGGTGTCCCAAGGCTTACTTGCCTCTACCGGACCGAGGAACATCTCGTACAGACGCAGCGTGTCGGCACCGTACTTCTCCACGATCATGTCGGGGTTGACAACGTTGAACATCGACTTCGACATCTTCTCTACAGCCCAGCCGCAGATGTACTTGCCGTCCTCGAGCACGAACTCGGCGTTGGCATACTCCGGTCGCCATGCCTTGAACGCCTCGATGTCGAGCACGTCGGCGCTCACGATGTTCACGTCTACGTGTATCGGTGTCACGTCGTAGTCCTTGCGCAGGTTGTACGATACGAAGACGGGGGCTTTAGAGTGGTCGTCAGAGTTTACGCGGTACACGAAGTTGGAGCGACCCTGAATCATTCCCTGGTTGACGAGTTTCTGATACGGTTCCTCCTTGCACGACACGCCGAGGTCGAAGAGAAACTTGTTCCAGAAGCGCGAGTAGATGAGGTGACCCGTAGCGTGCTCGCAACCTCCTACGTAGAGGTCTACGTTCTGCCAGTAGTTGTCGGCATCCTTGCCCACGAGGCATGTGTCGTTGTGCGGATCCATATAGCGCAGATAGTAAGCCGACGAGCCTGCGAAGCCCGGCATAGTGTTCAGTTCGAGTGGGAAGACGGTCTTGTTGTCCATGAGTGCCTTGTCTACCACCTGGCGTTTCTCCACGTCCCACGCCCACATCTTGGCGCGTCCCAATGGCGGCTCGCCGGTTTCTGTAGGCTTGTATGTCTCAATCTCGGGCAGCAGCAGCGGCAGGCAGTCCTCCGGCACCATCTGCGGCATACCGTCCTTGTAGTAAACCGGGAACGGCTCGCCCCAGTAGCGTTGGCGCGAGAAGATAGCGTCGCGCAGACGGTAGTTCACCTTCACGCGGCCCATGCCCTTCTCCGTCACGAACTGCTTTGTCTTTGCAATAGCCTCCTTTACGCTAAGTCCATTAAGTGAGAAGCCGTCGAGTGTCTCCTTGCCTGCAGCAGGCGAGTTGCACACGGTGCCCTCCTTTGCGTCGAAGCTCTCCTCCGACACGTCAGCACCCTCGATGAGCGGAATGATAGGCAGGTTGAAGTGCTTGGCGAAGGCATAGTCGCGCGAGTCGTGCGCCGGAACAGCCATGATGGCTCCCGTGCCGTAGCCTGCAAGCACGTATTCTGAGATCCAGATAGGAATGTTCTCGCCGGTGAACGGGTTCACGGCATACGAGCCGCTGAACACGCCCGTCACGTTGCGGTTTGCCATGCGGTCGAGCTCTGTGCGCTTCTTCACGTACGCCAAGTACTCGTCCACCTCAGCCTTATGCTCTGCTGTGGTGAGCTGCGCCACGAGTTCGCTCTCCGGTGCCAGCACCATGAACGTAACGCCGAAGATAGTGTCGGCGCGAGTGGTGAAGATAGTGAAGTCGAAGTCCTGACCAGCCACCTTGAACTGCATCTCCGTGCCCTCACTTCTGCCTATCCAGTTCTTCTGCGTCTCCTTGATAGAGTCGCTCCAGTCGACGGTGTCAAGACCGTCGAGCAGACGCTGCGAGTAAGCCGATGTGCGCAGACACCACTGCTGCATCTTCTTCTGCACGACGGGGAAGCCACCACGCTCGCTCACGCCGTTCACCACCTCGTCGTTGGCAAGCACGGTGCCCAAACCGGCGCACCAGTTCACCATCGTCTCGCCGAGGTAAGCTATGCGGTAGTTCATGAGTGTCTTCTGCTGCTCCACGTCGCTCATGGCACGCCACTCTTCGGCAGTGAACTCCAGATGCTCGCTCTCGGCAACGTCCAGTCCCTCGGTGCCCTTCTCGTTGAAGTGCTCCACGAGCTTCTCTATCGGCTCTGCCTTCTGGCAAGAGTTGCAGAAGAACGAGCCGAACATCTTCTCGAACGCCCACTGAGTCCAGTGGTAGTACTTCGGGTCGCAGGTGCGTATCTCGCGGTCCCAGTCGAACGAGAAGCCGATGTTGTCGAGCTGCTGACGATAGCGTGCGATGTTAGCCACGGTAGTCACCTCAGGGTGCTGACCGGTCTGTATCGCATACTGCTCAGCCGGCAGTCCGTATGCGTCGTAGCCCATAGGGTTGAGCACGTTGAAGCCCTTCAAACGCTTGTAGCGTGCGTAGATGTCCGATGCGATATAGCCAAGCGGATGGCCTACGTGCAGACCGGCTCCCGACGGGTATGGGAACATGTTGAGTACGTAGAACTTCTCCTTTGCAGAGTCCTCAGTGGTGTGGTAAGTCTTGTCCTTCACCCACTGGCTCTGCCATCTCTTTTCTATTTCTCTGAAGTTATATTCCATTGTTTTTATACTGTTTTTATGCAAAGTTACGACTTTTACTTTATATATATGTGTGTTTGCGTCTTAAAAATTTGATATACAGTGTGCTTTCTCAGGGGGTGCAGCAGTCTCTGCTGCACCAACAAAGCAAACGGTGCATTTCTCAGGGGGTGCAGCAGTCTCTGCTGCACCAACAAAGCAAACGGTGCATTTCTGCTCTGTTGGTGCACTTGAGACAAGTGCACCCCCTATGGTGCACCCCCTACATTACTACTTTTTTGACTGTTCCGTCGCTGTAGCGCACGATGTTCACGCCCTTCTTTGGTGTCGAGATGCGTTGTCCGTCGGTGGTGTAGCGTGCCACCTCGTGGCGGTTGTCGTCTGCGGTTGTGTGGTTGATGGCAGTAGGGCGTTGTCGTGGTGTGATGACGATGGGGTTGTCGTCGTAGCCCTCGCGCAGGTGGAGGTTCTCTACCGAGCACACCTCTGTCGACTGCTCGCCAATCCATCCGCACATCTGCAGCACACCGGTCTGCACACGTATGAAGTCGGCGTGTGTCAGCTTCACCGGATTGCCGTTGCCGTCTACCGCCCAGTCGAGGTCGAACGTGTTGTACATCTTGTCGTCCGTTGGTGCCGCATCGACGTAGCCATACGCATCGGCAGCGTAGCGGTAGCTGATCCAGTTCTGCGGATTGTCGCTGTCCGTTCCGTCGCCGCCGCGGTTGATGGTGTTGTCGGGCAGTCGCGAGCCACGGAACGTCAGCCTGTCGGCATCTATCCACGTGGGGTAGTACGACTGGTTGTGGAACGAGTTCTTCATCATGTAGCCCACTGTGTCGCACTCAGCACCGTTGCGGTCGGTCCACTCGGCGCGGAACGGTATGTAGCGGTCGTACACGGAGTAGGGCTGTGTGTGTTCGCCCTGCTCGGCATCGGGTCGCTGGTAGGTGATGGTGACGTTCGGCGTGGCGGTGGTGTAGTACTCAGACCCTGCCAGCTCGTACCACTCGGCTGTCTCGGGCGATGTGCCCACGCCGGCGTACACTATGCCCGGCTCTATCGATCCGCCGATGGTGGCTGCGCCGTACACGGGGTCGGCAGCAGCGTAGTAGGCGTTGCCGAGGATGCGCAGGTCGGAGCCGCGTGTGTTGGCTATCGGCTCTGTGAAGCCGAAGGTGATGTAGCCGCCGAAGGCTCCGAGCGATACGGGCAGTTGGTCAGCGAGTTGTGCTTCGCATGCCTGCAGTCGGTCGGCTTCGCTCATCGTGGCGTCGATGGCGGGCAGCTTGCCCACGAACTGACCTGGTGCAGGGCGGTATTCGAGCACCTTCACGTGTTGTGTTGTCTGTGCCGCTGCCAGCAAGGGCGCGGCGAGGAGTATCATTGTTGCTTTCATATTCTTGTTTTTTCAGGGGGTGCACTTGTCTCAAGTGCACCAACCAAGTAAACGGTGCATTTCTTGTTCTGGCAGATGTTCTCCCACAGAATTCACAGAATTCACAGAACAGACTGGCAGAGATATTCTCCCACAGAATTCACGGAATTCACAGAACGTACTGGCAGAGATGTTCTCCCACAGATTTCACAGATTCTCACAGAACGTACTGGCAGAGGATGTTCTCCCACAGAATTCACGGAATTCACAGAACAGACTGGCAGAGATGTTCTCCCACAGATTTCACAGATTCTCACAGAACAGACTGGCAGAGATGTTCTCCCACAGAATTCACAGAATTCACAGAACAGACTGGTAGAGATGTTCTCCCACAGATTTCACGGATTCTCACAGATGGTGCGTGTTTGGATTTCTGTGAATTCTGTGTATTCTGTGGGACTTCCTATGTCCCCAGTGAATCTGTGTAAATCCGTGCAATCTGTGGGAGGATTATTTTCTACCCTCCTACAGAATAGACTGGTAGAGATGTTCTCCCACAGAATTCACGGAATTCACAGAACAGACTGGCAGAGATATTCTCCCACAGATTTCACAGATTCTCACAGATGATGTGTGTTTGGAGTTCTGTGATTTCTGTGAATTCTGTGGGACCTCCTACGCCCCCAGTGAATCTGTGAGAATCTGTGAAATCTGTGGGAGGATTATTTGGGTTGCGTGGGTCACAGTGCTACGAAGGCAGAGGGGTTCACGCCGCGCAGCAGGTAGCGGTTGAGCAGTGTGCCGGTGGGGCTGAACTCGTAGACATAGCCGTAGGTGGCGTAGGCGCGGGCATCCGATGCGTACATGTGGGCGGAGCGGGGCGATATGTACAGCGCGTAGGGCGACTGCATGGCAGCTATCACGGAGTCGGCGGCAGCGTAGCCGGCGAGACCCTCGGAGGCAGAGAGCGACGGCAGAGCGATGGTGTGCGTGGAGAAGGCGTACTCGCCCGTGAGGTGCGAGAAGGCAGAGCCAAGACAGTAGAACCTGCCCTGCGCAGCGCAGCAGTACGTCGACGGGAAGTCGAAGACGCGGAACTCCTCCGATGCCATGTTCAGCACCACGGTGTGCGGCGGCGTGTAGTACATGTCGCCGGCAGCATTGATGCAGAGCCACTCGCGCCACTGCGCCACCTTGCCGTACAGGTTCTTGCAGCCCGTGTCGATGCGTCGCAGCTCGCGCATGGTCTGCGCGTCGACCACCGATATGGTCTGCTCGTAGCCGTGGTCCTGCGTCTGTGTGGAGTAGCCGCCCGTGTTGGCTACGTAGAGTCTGCCGTCGTAGTAGGCGATGCCCTCCGGCTCGTAGCCCACGTGGCAGGTGTCGACCACGAGCTTCGTCGTGAGGTCTATCTTCGCCACATATCCGTGGTCGGCGTACGACGTGACGTAGAGGTAGCCACGGTGGTCGGTAGCCATGCGTCGGTTGTTGGGTATGTTCTCCGTGGCAGCGATGGCGGTGCCGTCGGGTCGGATGTACTGCACTATGTTCGACCAGTTGACGGAGATGGCTATCAGCGTGTCGTTCACCTGTAGTATGTCGTTAGCCGTGTCGCCGAGTCGCTCGCCCGGGTTCTGCTGCCGGAACCAGTGGTTGGTGAGCACGCCGTGGTCGAGCAGCGAGAGCGACGCGTTGTTCATGCCCCACAGACCCTCGCAGAGTATCAGCAGGCGGTCGGCGTTGGCGGTGGGTTTGCTGTCAGTGGGCGTGTCGTCGGCAGGCTCTAACGAACAGGCAGCGAGCAGCCACACGCACAGCACGGCGCAAGCACCGAGCCAGAAGCGTTGCAACGCACTGAGCATGATGTGTTTCGGACGCAGGAACATAAGTATGCGGTTGAGATATTTCACTTGAAAAAATGTGTGTATAGAGGTGCAAAGATACTATATTTATGTCAATTAATGTATAAAAAGTAATATTTTGATGAGAAATTTGTTATTATTTCAATTTTTATATTTAACTTTGCAGAAGATAGGCTTCACCTCAGCAATTGAAGCAAGCTTCATTGCGTTCGGTTTGCACTATCTTTGCTGACTGTTACATAATTACATAGAGCCGTAGGACATTACGGCATACGTTGGATGACTTCTTATTTTTTAGTATAAACTGCATAATAAAATTACTGGGATTTTAAAAAAGAGATTATGAAGAAAGGTAGCTATGAGCAGCCTCGTATCACAATCTACGAGGTAGAGACCACAGCCATACTTGCAGGCAGTGGCGAACACAAAGTACCGAGCGAAAAGTCGGGCTTCAGCTTAGACAGAGAGAGCGAGGAGCTGACAAGCGGTGACGGCGACGACGTTTGGGAGTAAGACTTTTATTTGTATCAACACAGAAAAACAATCAATCAACATGAAGAAGATATTGTATTCAGTATTTATGCTGGCTACAATGGTGCTTGCTGCGTGCAGCAGCGACGACACCACAGAGCCAGTCGTAAAGCGTGGAATGGTGCTCAAGGCTAATGTTGAGGACACCGACACCCGTGCCACAATCACCGACAACGAGGGCAAATGGACGTTCGCCTTTGCTAAGAATGACATGGTGAAGGTAGGTAATAATAAGGTGGAGAGCTACTACACTTTTAAGAATAACGGTACCGTATTCGAAAGCACCGATGCCAAACAGACTACAGAGGCTGCTAATTGGTGTGCTTACTTTCCCGGCGAGTCAATCAGCTTGGCAAATCAGTCGGGCGACTTCGCAGATGTTGCCAAAAATTACGCATTGGCTGGTGCTACCGCGACGCCTACAACTGGCTCTGATGGCTTGACCGTAACGATGAAGGCGAAGGTAGCTGTGCTGCGTATCGTGGGCGTGAATAAGGACGATATCCTTGACATCAACGTTAAGACCGCTGACGGCAATTACGTGTCAGGTCTTACTGCTAAGAAGAACTCGGCAGACTTCGACGTGCAGAAAAGCGACACAAAGGTGTCGTTGCTCTCTAAGCAAGGCGCAGGAGTGTACTACGTAGTAGTGCCGGCAGGCGTGAAGATTTCGGTGTATAACGGCAATAAACCTTTGTATAGCGGCGATAAACCCATGAGTACAACTAAGGCCGACGGTCTTAAAGCTGGCAAGTACTATACTCTGACTACAGGCAAGACAAAAGGCTCTGCTAAAAATAGCTTAGGCGAGGACATTGACTGGGTACAGTTGTGGGCTGGTGGTCCGAAGTTCGCTGTAAAGAATGTGGAAGGAGAAATGACATGGTATGATGCTACAAAGGAAGGTGACAAGTATGTATGGGGTGCAAATTGGCGCACACCGACTGCAGATGAAGTATACGGAGAAGGAAAACTTTATGCACTACCTGATGAAAATGGTCACATGCAGCCTGTTGCAGGCTCTCCATATTTTAAAATTATAAAAGAGGGTGGAAATATAACATTAGTATTTACTGGTGTGCAGCCTGGTTATACAAAGAATACATTGACTTTATTCAATAAGGAAAAATCTGGTGATAACAATTTTGATTTTTGGACGTCTTCAGAAATAAATGGATATGGCAAAAGGTTCAATATTACTGCGAGGAATTCTGAAACAGGAGGTTTAAATATAGGACTATTTTGGATAAGTCCGTTTGATAAAAAAGAATTAAAATTCTTGGTTCGCCCTGTCCTTGCAGAATAACCTATCAACATTACCGTTTAATCGGTATTTATAAATATAAAAAGCGGTGTGACATGAATGTCGCACCGCTTTTTTCGGTATTATACATTGTTGGTTATTATTTATTGCTATATGGTAAAACTAATAATGTGGTAAAAAGACGGGCTGCGCTCAGCTTTGTCGCTTGCCAGAGCAAGAAAGTCCTCCCTGCATGGTTCGCATCGGTCGACGCAGACATCCGCATCGTTCGACGCAGACATCCGTATCGTTCGACGCAGACATCCGCATCGTTCGGCGCAGACATCCGCATCGGTCGGCGCAGATGCTATTTCCTATGATTGCTAACCATAGGAGGGTATGGCATCCCTGCCATACCCACGCAGCCACCCCACGCAGTCACCCCACGCAGTCACCCCCACGCAGCCACATATACGCAGCCATATTATTAGCAGATTGCGTGGGGAGTGTGTGTCAAAACTACAAAATAGAGGCGGAGGACTAACTGTAGGAGGCTACGGCATTCTTGCCGTAGCCATTGCAAATAATCGTAACGATTTGTATTTCTGTTGTTAATGGCTACGGCAAGAATGCCGTAGCCTCCTACGATTTGAACCGTTTACTATTCTATTTTCTAAATAATATAGTTTTGACACGCCCCCTCCTATAGATAGTGCGAGGGTGTGTGGGTCTTACTGCTTTGCCTGACATTCGAGCATAAACTCGTCAGCGATATACAGATTGCCGTAGAGATACAATCCGGTGTTTCGGTTGTGGAGGTCGGCGCAGGTCTGACTGCGATAGAAGAGGTCGAGCGCACGGGCTGGCGATACGTTCAGACGTTTGGATAGCTCGTAAGCCACACCGCCAATCTGATGACTTAATATCATGGTTTGGATAGCCGGCGACTTAATTCTTTCTTCAAATTCTTTCTGAGTCATAGAAGTGCAAGTATTTGTCAGTAAGTGTCTGGTTTAAAAGACAAATTTGGTTGTTTGGCTTATAGAAAGCCAGTTGTTGCAGGGCAGTAGCAGAGTCGACAAGTCCCTGTATGTAGAGGTTGACGGTATCGATGACACGGTCGTTAGCTATGCCACCCTCAATATAGTCGTATGCTGCTGCAAGGTTTTCGCCACGTCGGTTTGCCACGATAAATTCGAGCCATTCAGAATCATACGATGTGAATATCTTGTGCCTACACTCTGCCAAAAAAGCGTCACGGTCAAGGCTGTATATGTTCAGTAGCGGTTGGGCGTTGCGCTTGTCTGCCATAGTCTGCGCCCAACGCACTGCCTGCTCTTTTATATCGGTGACATAGAAGCCCCGACCGAAGTCTAACCTCGGACGTCCAAATGCACATATAGGTGAGCTGATTACTTCTGTAGCTCCATGATAAACGGTTAGCATGTTGCACTCCTTTCTCTATTCTGTATATACTCCTCAACGTCCTCCAGCACATACTCGTTGCTCTCGGTGTGTAGTGTGTCGTAGTTCTTGAGTATATAGTTCTCAATAGCCCCCACCTTACTCATTCTTTCATATACTTCGCTATAGTGTTTGCCCGTCTTTCTTGCTATTCCCTCCACACAAGATGCGGCAAAGGCAAGTTTCAGTTCGTCAAGTGGCAAACGTATCAGCTTTTCAAGATGTCGTTTCTCCATAATGTATGTATATTTTTTTCGTGAGGTTGAGTATGTATTCGTTTGGTTGCAAATATATAAAAAATATCATTCAGAGCCAAGCGGATGATTATCTTTTAACGTCAAAATCTACTTGAAATTGAATTTTCTTGGAATGTACAACTGAAAATCTTGGGAATTTTATATTGAAAATCTTAGGAGTTTGGTATCTTTGCAACCAAAATAGTATTTGCTTATGTATTATAAACGATTAATTGAACAAGAAATAGAGCTGAAAATGCGCACTTCTGGTGCGGTGGTTGTGGCTGGTCCAAAGTTCTGTGGAAAGACCACGACGTGTATGCTGTATCAAAAGAGTTTCGTGAAACTCAACACACAGCAGGCTATCAGCATGGCGAGAATGAATCCTAAGGCAGTGCTAAATGGAGAGAAGCCACGACTTATCGACGAGTGGCAGAAAGCTCCCGATGTGTGGAATCAAGTCAAGGATGATTTGGATTTCAACTATGAGTTTGGCAAATACATCCTGACAGGTAGTTCCACACCAGCCGACAAGACTACCGTTCATCATAGCGGTGTAGGAAGAATCGCATCCATAAAAATGCGACCAATGAGTCTTTGGGAGTCGCAGGAGTCCAAAGGCTCGGTGTCTTTGTCGGCACTGTTTGACGGCAAGGAAGATGAGTTTCCATGGGACATGAATCAAGATTTTTCTCTGGAAGATGTGGCTTATCTCCTGTGCCGTGGCGGCTGGCCAATATCTGTGCGAGCACCACGTGACATTGCCCTGGAGGTTACGAAGAACTACTGGAACGGACTGTTCGTTTTTGAGGATTGCGAAAATGAGCGTTTCCGTAACAAAAAGTCCGAGGTGTTGAGGATGATAGTCAGAAGCTATGCCCGTCATATTTCTACAGAAGCTGCGGCATCCACTATTATTGCAGATGTGCGTCAGAGCAATGAGCGAACAATGGACGCAAAGACTTTTGCCGATTATATGGAAGCTCTCAACGACTTATACATATTAGAGGATATGAGAGCATGGAATCCAAACATTCGCTCAAAGACATCCATCCGCTCAACACCAACCAGACACTTCGTTGACACCTCCATTGCGTGCCGTGCACTGGGTGTTTCTCCAAAGGACTTGATGGGCGACCTTGAAAGCTTCGGTCTGTTCTTTGAGGATATGGCTGTCCGCGATTTGCGGATATACACCGAGTCTTTAGGCGGTGAAGTGTTGCATTACAGAGACAATGCAGGTCTTGAATGTGATGCCGTGCTGCATCTTGACGATGGCAGATGGGGTGCAGTGGAAATAAAACTCGGAGGTGATGACAATATTGAGGCTGGAGCCAGCACCTTAAAACAACTGAAAAGCAAAATTGAGGAGAAAAGCGATGAGAATGCACCATCGTTCCTCTTGGTGCTGACAGCCGTAGGTGGAGCGTATAGGCGCGAGGATGGCGTGTTTGTTGCTCCAATCAATTTACTAAAGCCATAAGGAGGCATCACATTCGTGTTCGTTTAATCACAGGACTATTTCCTATGGATATTGCCCCATACGCACGGGCTTCAGAGCTGCCACTGCAGCGTGGCTTTCCAGTTGCGTCCGGGCATGGGGTAGCGCTTCACCACCTCGTGGCGCGAGTCGCAGAGGTTGTTGCACTCCACGGTGGCTTGCACGTAGTGGCGGCGTATGCGGAAACGCTTGTTCAGCTTCAGGTCTACGGTCTGCCATGCGCCCAGCAGGTCGTCGCGGTTGTTGGAGATGAGCGCGAAGCGGTCGCCCGTGTATAGCCACGAGGTGCAGAGGCTCCAGCCGTCGTAGCCGAGGTCGACGATGAGTGAGGCACTGTGTAGCGGCGAGTAGGGTATGGTGTTGCGATACTCCGGGTCGTGGGGTGCGGAGTAGTCGCGGTCGCGCTGGCAGGTGTAGTTGGCTGAGGCTGAGGCTGAGAACTTGCCCCACGTGCGGTCGTAGCCGGCAGTGGCGGAGAGTCCCAACGACTTCACGAGTCCGAAGTTGACCATCGACCAGCGGAACTGGCTCTTCATCGGTATAGCCACAATCTTGTCCTCGATGCGGTTGTAGTAGGCATCGAGGGCGAGGTGCAGATGGCGGTCCTTATAGTCGACACCGAGGTCGAACTGCGAGGTGTACTCGGGGCGCAGCTGTGCGTTGCCCACGAGCGTGTAGTAGAGGTCGTTCAGTGTAGGTGCGCGGAAGATGCGCTTGTGGAAGGCACGCACGGTGAAGGCGCGGCGGTGCCACGAGGCGAGGAACATCGGCGTGAGGCGCGAGAGCGCGGCTGCGCTCTGTGCGGTGCGTGTAGAGTGGTCGCCGATGTGTGTGTAGAGCAGTGCGATGTTGCCCTCGAAACCGCGGTAGGAAGCGATGGCAGAGAGCAGCGACTTCGAGTCGAGGCGGTAGACATACGCCGAGCGGTAGACGTTGGTCGTAAGGTCGCTCCAGCGCATGTCGGTGCTCGCCGTGAGCGACAGCCAGCTCGTGTTCCACGCCGCAGCCACCGAGGCGTACAGATCCTGCTGACGATAGTGGTTGTCGCAGTGCATGGCGGCGGCGTTGGTAGAGGGGTCTTGCAGATAGCGCAGCCAGTCGTAGGCGTACTTCAGGTTGGTCTTCAGCGCGAAGCTGCCCCACGTGTGGCGGTAGGTGGCTTGCAGGAAGAAGTTGCGGTCCCACTGGCGGTCGGTAGAGTCCCACTGGTCGGAGAGTCGGCGCACCACCGGTCCGGGCAGTCCGCGCTCCGAGCTGTAGAAGTAGGCGTGCGCCGTGAAGCCCTTGTAGAAGCCAGCCGCCTCAAGACGGTAGAAGCTGATGTCGGAGTTGCGCCGCTTGCCCACGGTGTCCTCCGAAGCCGACTGGAAGCGGAACGGATAGCCGCCGTCCGTGCGCTGATATTCGGCATCGACGAAGAGAATGTTCCTGAAAGAAAAGTACGTCTTCAGCTTCTGCAGACCGAACGAACCCGTGCCGTATTCGACGGAGAAAGCAGTAGAATCGGGTCGGCGTGTCTGCAGATAGACCGTAGCCGCCGAGGCATACTCCGATGCCGACTGCAGTCGCTCGTTGCGGTTGGCGTTGTAGAGAGCCACCGACTCCATGTTCGAGAGCGAATAGCGTCCGAGGTCGATCTGTCCGTTCTGCGCGTTGGTGATACGTATGCCGTCGAGGTAGATGCCCACGTGCTGCGAGCCGAGCGACCGCACGTTCACGGTCTTCAGTCCGCCCAGTCCGCCGTAGTCCTTAATCTGTACGCCCGAGAAGTACTTCAGCGCGTCGGCGACCGACGTGGTGGAGAGATCCTGCAGCGCAGCCCCGGAGAGCGTTTGCGAGGGGGTGAGATAATGCGGACGCACGCCCACAACCGCCACGTCCCGAATCGTGTGTACGGAGTCGAGACGTGAGGTTTGGGCGTGCGTCGATATAGCGATAAAAAAGAGTAGTATTATATAATGTATGCGCATGTTTACTTAACAACGACCTTCTTAACAGTTCCGTCGCTGTAGCGCACGATGTTCAGACCCTTCTGCGCACCCTGCAGCAGCTTGCCGTCGACAGAGTAGCGAGCCACCTCGCGCACATCAGCGTTGTCCTCAACCGACGAGATGGCAGTGGTGCTCTTCAGGGCGAATACCGGCATCTCCGGATACCAGTAGTGCTTCTCCATCGGGTACGCCTTCTTCATTGTGCCCGTTGTAGCGTCGTAGACGCGCAGCTCCGACTCGTCGCCCCATGCCGAACCCTTTGTTACGCTCAGATAGAGGTCGCCCGAATAAGGATTCATGCGGCAAGCCGCACCGTAGACGTAAGGCATCTCCTCGGCAGCGGTGAAGTCGAGCAGGAGCGATGTCTGGCGCGAGTCGATATCAAACTTGTAGATGTGCTGACCGTTCGACCAGTCGCCCGTAGCGCCGTTCCAGAACAAAGCGTTCTCGGTGGTAGACGCCGTGAAGCAGTCGGGGTTCCATGCGCCCCAGCTGTTGGTAGGAGGATAAACGCCCTCAGGCAGGTTGACAGTCTCGGTAGAGCAGTCAGACGGGTTGAACTTCACGATGTGCGCAACAGCCTTTGTCGACTTGCTGCAGGTGAGCCAGATAGAGCCGTCCTTAGCCTGCACGATAGAGTTGTACGAGCCCTCGCCCTCGTTGTTCACAGTCTTGAGCAGTTTGCCCTCGGCAGCGTCGATGACGAGCAGACCGCGACGCTGGTCGACAGCATATACCTTGCCGTCGGCGTAAATCATGTTGCCCGTCTGGTTGTTAGCCAAGCCGTCGGTGCCGGCGATGAGCGAGCCCACGGTGTTGTCGTCGAGATTGAACGTGAAGACACCCTCAGTAGTGCTGAGGAAGCCCTTGCCAAGCTCCTTAACGGGGAGGAACGCTCTACCGTCGGCAGCAGCCGTGCCGTCGGCGTTGAGGATAGTGTTGATCTGAGCGATCACCTCAATAGTCTTGGCGTCGCACACGGTGAGCGTAGGGTCGTTAGCCTCCTTGTCGGCAACGCTCTTCTTCTTCGATACGATGTACATCTTGCCGTCGTCGATGGTGGCGTAGCAGCCCGTTGTGCCGAGCTCGTAGGTCTCGCTGTTCTTAGCGAGAGCCACGCGATACTCCCATTTGCCAGCCTTGTCGAGATAGTTGATCGTAGCCTTCTCATTGCCGAACCATCCCTCGTTGAGCATGAACACGCCGTCGGTGTACTCCTTCTGCTGTGCAGAAACAGATGTAGTTAGAAACATTCCGCCGATGAGGGCAGAAACAAAAAGTGTAAAGTGCTTCATATTATTTATATAATGTAAGTGTTGCGGTCATACGCGCCCAATCCGCGAGGCGCACAGCGATGACTCCATCGGCAAATGAGTTTCGGCAGGTCTTCTGACTCGCCGCCCAGACGCGAACACCTTCCCAAAGCATAGGAGGGTATGGCATCCCTGCCATACCCACGCACTCAGCAAAGAGCTTTATAGGAGGATATGGCATCCCAGCCATACCCCACGCACTCAGCACGGAGATGCATGGCTTCAGTGGTTCTCTCGTTCGCGCCCGTAGATAAGGGCGGCTCACAGCTGCGGGACAGTCGGGGACTCTCACCCCATTCCCTTTTAATCGCACAGCTCCACGATAGGGTGTTTCAAGTGGGAGCGTTGCGAACCGTTGCGAGTGCAAAGTTAAAGAATAATATTGAGAAAATAAAAAAAATATAGCGAAATACTTGACATCGCTTGCGCAAGGTTGTACCTTTGCAAACGTGATCCGGAACACAACACAAAAGTAAGCATTAACCAAATCTAAAAAAAAGAAAGGAAAACACATTATGGCAGTAAATTACAAAATCTATCAGAGCACAGCAAAAAACGCAACAAAGGGTCTTTACTATGCACGCACCGCTTATCTCGAGACAGTCGACTTGAAGAAGCTGGCAGAGATTATGCAGGCAAACTGTACGGTGAAGTACTCGGACATCCTGGCAGTGCTCACAGAGTTGGGCGAGGTGATGAAGAACGAGCTGCTCAACTCGAAGCCGGTGAAGATTATGGGCTTGGGCACATTCCGTGTGAGCTTGAGATCGCGAGGCTGTGCGGATCTGAATACCTTTAGTATAAAGAACAGCATCGTTGGCGCACGTGTGCGTTTCTATCCAGAAACCTACAAGGACCCAGTGCTGGGTAAGAACGTGAAGCCGATGCTTGCAGGCATCAAGTTTGCGGAGCTCGAACAGTATAAGAGCATTAAGCGTGCTGATGTGACTAAGGAATAGAACAAGAGAGTGGGCGTGGTGACAATGCCACGCCCACTACTATAAAACACAAAAACAACCTATAATAATACCACATACAAAATACCATGAAAAAGATGAACAAAGACACTTGGAGAACAATACTGAAACTGATAGTAGCTGTAGCTACAGCAGTGCTTAGCACATTAGGCGTGCAAGCTATGGTATAAGCGAGTTTTGAATTCTGAGTTTTGAATATTCGGAAAAAAGACGTATTTTTGCACGCATAAACATATTAAAAATCAATTACAGATAAAAGAGAGATTATGAGCATGAGATTCTTTAAGCGCCTGGCATGTCTTTTGATTATGTTGTGCGTGTCGATCAGTGCCGGTGCGGTGCTGAAAGAGAAAAACCTAAATTCGACGTTGTCGGTGCTGCGCGCAGAGTTGGAAACAGCGTTCTACGAACAGCGCAATAATATGGCACGCTATAAGATGTACACCGAGCAGCAGCATAAACAGATGGTGGCACTGATGCAACGCAGCGATCAGGTGGCACTGATGCTCTACTCGCAGAAGCAAGACTTCACGTTCGATATGACCTACGCCTGCCATGAGGCGACGGAGATGTATCGCGAATTTAACAAACGCAGTATGCCATACAACAATATTATGAAGCGTATGGATGCGGAGTTGACGCGATACAAGTACCTCATAGAGACGCTGAGCATGATTCCACCATCGATGAAGCGTATGGGGCAGGCAAAGCAGGGACAACAACCACCGAGATATATAATTGACAAGAACGGCAAGCAACGCAAGCTGCCGTTCATGCTCGACGGGCAGGGGCTGCACGACCGAAAGGCGTGTCTGGACTATGCCACCGCCTTGGCACGCAATCTGCAGAACATGCGCAACAACGTGGAGAAGGACGAACAGCACTATCAGCGTATGTCGGCGAAGCTGAAGAAGATGAACGACTACGCCATACTGCGCTATAACGACATTCAGCACACGATATTCGTAAATGGCGACCAGAGCTATCTGGAGATAGTGAAGAACATGCCGATGCAGTATCGCTCGGCTAAGGCTGACGTGAACGAGAAGTACGACGAGGAGAAAGTGAAGATTGCCAACGGCGGCGAACGCAAGGTTTACTCGCAATGGCGCGGTCCGATTGTGGGCGGTCTGAGCGTCTTCGTGCTGCTGTATATGCTCATTGCTGGTATGCTGAGCAACGTGCTGGTGCGCTGGCTCGTACCAAAGCGTTACCGTACAGAGGCGTTTATGAAGAAAAAGGTGTGCCTCATACTGTTTGTGGCTATGCTCATCTTCGCCGTGTCGGTGATGGTGGCACGCACGTTCATGTACCACAACTTCTTCCTCATGGCATCGAAGCTGCTCATCGAGTACGCCTGGCTGCTATGCGCTATCTTCTTCTCGCTGTTAGTGCGCCTGCCAGGCGAACAGATAAAGAGCGGTTTTAGAATCTATGCCCCGATAATGCTGATGTCGTTCATCGTCATCACATTCCGCATCATATTCATTCCGAACAACCTCGTGATGCTGATATTCCCACCGATACTGCTCGTGTTCACTGTGTGGCAGTGGCGTGTGGTGAAGCGTCATAACGCCAATATCCCGCGCTCGGACATATTCTATACGTGGATATCGCTGGCGATAATGGTGTTCTCTACGGCTTCGGCACTGTATGGCTACGTGCTGCTCGCGGTGCAGGTGCTCATCTGGTGGATGTTCCAGCTGAGCTGCATACAGACCATAACATGCGTCTACGACATGCTGGCACAGTATGAGAAACGCTATCTGGCGCACAAGATACACTCGGAGGCTGACGCGGAGAAGGCGAAGAAAGGCTCGATGCTCAGCATCATAACCGTGAGTCATAACAAGCATATCAATGTGACGTGGTTCTACGACTTCGTGTACATGGCACTGGTGCCAATGCTCAGCGTATTCTCCCTGCTGCTGTCTATATGGTGGGCGGCAGATGTGTTCGACCTGACCGCTACGGTGTGGAATATATTCATGTTCAACTTCCTGAACGTGACGGGAGTGGTGCAGCTGTCGATAGGCAAGATGGTGATGGTGCTGTCGCAGTTCTTCCTGTTCAGATACATCAACTATCTCGTGAAGTCGCTCTACCACAAGTATCATAAGTCGAAGGTGGTGGTGAACGGCAAGCCGAACTTCACACTCGCCAACAACATAATAGCCATCTGCTGCTGGGGTCTGTACTTCATCATCTCGATAAAGCTGCTGAAGATACCGTCGACCGCAATCTCCGTTATCTCGGCTGGCTTGGCAACAGGTGTGGGCTTCGCCATGAAGGACCTGCTCGAGAACTTCTTCTACGGCATATCGCTGATGACAGGACGTGTGCGTGTTGGCGACTACATCGAGTGTGACGGCATACGCGGAAAGGTGGATAGCATCACATACCAGAGCACACAGATCATTACGGGCGACGGATGCGTGATAGCATTCCTCAACAGCTCGCTCTTCAGCAAGAACTTCAAGAACATCACACGCAACCACTCGTACGAATGGGTGAAGGTGCCGGTGGGTGTGGCATACGGTTCGAACGTGGAAGAGGTGCGACAGATGCTCATCAAAGCGGTGAACAACCTCGAAGAGAAGGCTCCCGACGGAAGAGACATAATCGACACAACACGACCCGTGAGCGTGGTGTTCGACGAGTTCGGAGACAACTCGGTGAACCTATTCGTGACATACTGGGTGCTCGTGGAGGAGAAATTCACTAAGACTGGTCAGGTGAAGGAGGCTATATACAACACACTCAACGAGCATAACATCGAGATACCGTTCCCACAGAGGGATGTACACATCATTGCACAGTAGACCGTTGTGAGTGGAAAATGTCAAATATGAAAGCGACAGCTATCGTTTTGTACTAAAAAACTAAAAAAGAAAGGTCTATGTGTTGATTATCTCAAGTAAAATATATAATTTTGCTGACAAATTGTAATCATAGACAAAATTTCATTAATAGAAGATGGACAAAATTGATAACCTTGACAGAAAGATACTTAGTATTCTATCAAAGAACGCCCGAATTCCATTCAAAGATGTAGCAGCAGAGTGTGGTGTATCACGTGCTGCAATTCATCAGCGTGTACAACACCTCATACAGGGTGGCGTAATCGTAGGCAGCGGCTTTGAAGTGAATCCTAAGAGCGTTGGCTATAGCACATGCACATACGTAGGACTCAACCTGGAGCGCGGAAGTATGTACAAGGATGTAGTGAAGCAGTTGCTCGACATTCCGGAAATCGTGGAGTGTCACTACACAACTGGTCCGTACACAATGTTGCTAAAGGTGTATGCTTGCGACAACGAACAGCTCATGGACTTGCTCAATAACAAGATGCAGATGATTCCGGGCGTGGTGTCTACAGAAACACTCATCTCGCTCGACCAAAGCATCAAGCGCGAGATACCGGTGCACCTGGAGGAAAAGAACGAGGAATAACACTTCGTTGTTTGACAGAATTAAGAGTAGAAACGTCTCCCACAGAGATTGCATAATACACACAGAACGTACAGCCCACAACGGGATGGACGTTCGACAGACAATGTATTCTGCGAACTCTGTGGGAATATTTTTTATAAGCATGAAATCATCCAACCAAGCATGAAATCATTCAACCTAAATACTCAACTCGCCTACTTCTACGACAATAAGCCACAGACAAGCAGGCGGCCTATCATAGGTATCACAACCAACTACGAGGGGGTGGACGCGACGGTGCGCGACCGCTACTATCATCAGATTATAGCAGCAGGAGGTACGCCCGTACTCATTCCGCCAGTGGCTGACCGCAATGTGCTGCTCGATACGCTCGAAACGATTGATGCGCTGTTGCTCACGGGTGGTGGCGACTTCAATCCGCTGTGGGCTGACGAGGAACCGTCGCCAGCGTTGCATAACATAAACAACGTGCGCGATCTGCCGGAGCTGCTCATAACACGTTTGGCGTTCGACCGACAGATACCGATGTTAGGCATCTGCCGTGGCGTGCAGACTCTCGCAATGGCACTCGGCGGACGTGTACACCAGGACATATCGCACGAGCCTACCAACTATAAGCACTCGCAGGATGCCGACCGCTCGGAGTCTACGCACACGGTGGAGATAGAGAAGGGTAGTGTGCTTTATAATATATATAAGGAGGAGAGGATATTCGTCAACTCGTTCCACCACCAAGCCGTGGCTGCACCGGGCGAGCGTTTCAAGATAACGGCGCGAGCGTTAGACGGTGTGGTTGAGGCTATAGAGAGCAGCGAACACAAGGCGGTGCTCGGTGTGCAATGGCACCCGGAGTGGCTCGGCGAGGACGGATTGCCGCTCTTCAAGTGGCTTGTGGAGGAAGGCGACGTGCTGCGACGTGCGAAGCTGTTCCACCAGCGTAACCTCACGCTCGACTCACACTGCGACACGCCGATGTTCTTCCCACAAGGCGTGTGTTTCGAACAGCGCGACCCTAAAGTGCTCTACGACTTGCATAAGATGAACGAGGGCAGAACTGACGCTGTGACAATGGTGGCGTATCTGCCACAACCGAAGCCAGAGCAGACTTTCGCGGACGTGGCACCGTTCCCCGTGGACACGCCGAAGGCTTATGCTGACCTTATCTTCGACAAGATTGATGAGATAGTGCTTAGCGATTCGCGCTACATCGCCCTTGCTCGCAACCGTGAGGACTTGCTGCGCAACAAGCGCGAAGGACGAAAATCGCTGATGATCGGTATAGAAAACGGTCTGGCGATAGAGAACGACTTGCATAACGTGCAGCACTTTGCCGACCGTGGCATTGTCTACATTACTCTGTGTCACAATGGCGACAATCAGATATGCGACTCGGCACGCCGCACGCTCAACACTCACGGCGGTGTATCGCCATTCGGTGCGGAGGTGATACGCGAGATGAACCGCCTGGGAGTGATGGTGGATATGAGTCATGCCGGCGAGAAGTCGTTCTACGATGCGCTCGATATTTCGACAAAGCCTATAGTTTGCTCGCATAGCAACAGCAAGGCGTTGTGTGATGTGCCACGCAACCTGACCGACGACCAAATGCGTGCGCTTGCTGCAAATGGTGGTGTGTGTCAGATAACGCTATACAATGGTTTCCTGCGTACTGATGGCAGGGCTTGCATCACTGACGCTATGGAGCATCTTGAGCACGCTATAAGCGTAATGGGTATCGACCACGTTGGACTTGGAACCGACTTCGATGGTGACGGCGGCGTGCCCGGACTTGCCGATGCTTCTGAACTGATAAACTTCACTAAGGAGCTGCTGCGCCGACACTACTCGGAAGAGGATATGGCGAAGATATGGGGCGGCAACTGGCTCAGAGTGATGGACGAGGTGCAGAGGGGGTGAGATGTTGAGATGTTGAGGTGGTGAAAGGTTGAGGGGGTGAGATGTTGAGATGTTGAGATGTTGAGATGTTGAGGTGGTGAAAGGTTGAGGGGGTGAGATGGTGACAATAGTACATATCTCAACACCTCAACATCTCAACATCTCACCCCCATTACACCACCTCCACATGCTGCACATTTACGTCTTCATGCAGGAATATGCGTGCTGTTTCGCGGAAGCGCTCTTCGCTTTCGGTTGTGAAATAGCGGCATGTTCCGCCTTTCGTCAGTTTCTGTTCCATCTCGGGATGGCGATTGAGATAATCGGCTAAGGAGTCGGCTACGTAGGTGCCTTGCGCCATTATGCGCACACCGTCGGGCACGTTCTTCACCACCGAACTCATAAGCAGTGGGTAGTGAGTGCAGCCGAGTATGACAGTATCGATGAGCGAGTCCTTGCGCATGAGCTGATCGATGCGCTTCTTTACGAAGTAATCGGCACCTGGCGAGTCTGCCTCGCCTGCCTCTACTATCGCCGCCCAAAGCGGACATGCTACTCCCGTAACCTCTACATCGGGGAATAGCTTCTGTATTTCTATCTTATACGAATTGCTTTTGATTGTGCCTTCTGTGGCGAGGATGCCCACATGGCGCGTCTTTGTGAGGTTGCCAACCTCTTCTGCCGTGGGGCGTATTACGCCAAGTACGCGGCGGTTGGGGTCGAGCATAGGCAGATCGCGCTGTTGAATGCTGCGTAGTGCCTTAGCCGAAGCTGTGTTGCAGCCCAATATGACGAGGTGGCAGCCCATGCTGAAGAGCTTCAGCACGGCTTGACGCGTGAACTGATAGACCACTTCAAACGAACGCGAACCGTAGGGAGCACGCGCATTGTCGCCAAGATACATATAGTCGTACTGTGGGAGGAGCTGACGGATGCCGTGTAGGATGGTGAGTCCACCGTAGCCAGAGTCGAAAACACCGATAGGACCAGGAGAAGAGGGGAATGGCATATTAATCATTTATTAAGAATTGATTATAGATAATTGGCTTATAAACAGAAGATTGATAATTGAAACGTATGACCACCATTTGGTTTATGATCGTCTGCATTTTCAATTATCAATCTTCTGTCTTTCTAATATGTAGCAGCTTCTACTACTTTGTGTTTTATGTAGTAGCTTTTACTGTTTTGCGTTCAGTGCTTCTTTGACAAACTCTGTTGCGTTCTCGCCCATTTCTGGGTTTACGTAAGGGCAAGCGTTGCCGTCGGTGTTGAGGATGAAGGCATAGCCTTGTGCCTGACCGACCTTTGTGAGTGCCTCGTTGAGCTTCACCTTAACGGGAGCAAAGGCATCAGTTTCTGCTTGCTGCAACAGACGCTTCGACTCGTTCTTGAAGTTGATGTTCTTCTGCATCATCTCCTGGAGCTCTGCCTGACGCTTGCGCAGAATGGCAGGTACGAGGTCTTTCTGTACTTCGAGGAACTCTTCGTATTTACTGTTGAACTCCTCTTCGGCGCGCTTCAATTCAGCGTCGTACTTCACTCGCAAATCGTCGATGCTACGCTGTGCTAATACATAGTCGGGCATTGATTTGAGAACTTCTTCATAGCTGAAATAGCCGAAGCGTGTCTGAGCGCCTGCTGTGAGCGACAGTACGCCGAGGACGATGAGAAAGAACAATTTCTTCATGTTTATTGCTGCTTTATATTGTTGTTATTTGAATGGTATAAATCATAGTAGGCATCGTTAGTAATGGCTACTATGATTTATTGTAACGTCTTACTTTGTCTTGTTGAGCTCTGCCTTAACTTCAGCTGTAACGTCCTTGCTGAGTGTCTCGCTGATGTAAGGAATGCCACTTGTTGTGTCCATGATGTAGACATAGCCGCCTGCTTTGCCTACTGCCTTGATTGCTTCAACGAGCTTGTTTGTGATAGGACCAATCTTGTCCTGCTGGAGCTTACCGAGAGCCTGCTGGTTGTCCTGAGCCGACTGCTGTATCTTTTGATACATCTGAGAGAGGCTATCCTCGGTCTCTTTGCGCTTTGTCTCGTTCATTGTAGACTTGTTCTTCTCGTAATCTTCGTACTTGCGCTGCATTTCTTCCTGCATTGCCTTGAGGTCGTTGTCGTACTGCTTAGCCTGTGCTTCTACCTCGCCACGAGCCTTGATAAACTCTGGCATTGAAGCCATGACTTCCTGTGCGTTTACATGACCGAACTTCTGTGCGAATGTTGCCATTGGCATGAACAACATAAGCATTAAAATCAATTTCTTCATTTTTACTTTTATTTTTTTGTTATTAATTATTTCTAAGCCTTCCTAAGGCGGCGTTTAAGCCTTCCTAAGCCTCTTTAGGCCTTTCTAAGCCTTCCTAACTTTCTAAGCCTTTCTAAGCCTCTTTAGGCCTCTTTAAGCCTTGGTGAATCTTGAATTCAAAACTGGATAATTCTTCATCGGCGAAGCCGACAATTCTTGCTCTGGCAAGCGGCAAAGCCGAGCGCAACGTTCCTCATTCAACATTCAACATTCTTTAGTTGGCGTAGCCTAACTTCTGGAGTACTTCGTTGCTGATGTCAGCCTTTGGTGAGCCGTAGATAACGCCGGTGTCGCTTGAGCGGTCGAGTACGAGCGAGTAGCCGCGTAGCTCTGCTATCTCCTTGACGGCGGTGTATATCTCCTCCTGAATAGGCGACATAAGACTTTCGCGCTTTTTGAAGAGTTCGCCTTCTGGTCCGAAGTACTTGCGCTTGAGGTCGCTGGCATCCTTCTCCTTCTTCATGATTGCCTCCTGGCGAGCTTTCTTTTGCTCCTGCGAGAGGAACACCATCTCGTTCTGATAGTTCTTGTACATTGTGGAAGCCTCGGTGTTGAGAGCTTCCACCTCTGCCTGCCACTTCTTCGACACCTGGTTGAGCTGCTCGTTGGCGCGCTCGTAGGCTGGGATGTTCTTCAGTATGTACTCCATGTCGAGGAGTGCGTACTTCTGTGCGCTTGCCGTCATTGCTGCTGTGAGCGTGATGAGGCATATTAATAAGAACTTCTTCATTTGTTTTCTGTTTTGTTTTTAGAATTCCTGACCGAGGATGAAGTGGAACTGCGATCCTCCCTTTGTTCCGAATACCTTGTCGAAGCCGTAAGCCCAGTCGATACCCATGAGACCAACCATTGGCAGGTAGATACGCAGACCGACACCAGCAGAGCGTTTCATGTCGAATGGGTTGAACTTGCGTGTCTCTGTCCATGCGTTACCGCCTTCGATAAATCCGAGACCGTAGATGGTGGTGTTGCCGAGCAGGAACGGGTAGCGCAGCTCGAGTGTCATGCGGTCGTAGGCGTAGCCTTCCTGGCCGTAAGGAGTGAGCGATCCGTTCTCGTAACCGCGCAGACCGATAGTCTCTTCGGCGTATGATGTAGAGTAGCCGGTCATACCGTCACCACCCATGTAGTAGGTTTCGAACGGCGACTTCTTCCACTTGTTGAATGAGCCGAGCAAACCGAACTCGAGTCGAGCCATGAGCACTAAGCACTTCTGTCCGCTTGTAAGGGCGGTGAACATGCGTCCCTTGAACTTCCACTTGTGGTATTCTACCCAACGATACTTCTCCTGCTGCTCACGGTTGTAGTTAGCCGACTTCGAGTCGTTGGCGAGGTTCTTGTAGTCCTTGCCGTCCCATGCCGACCATGGCGGAGTGATTGTGAGCGATGCTGCGAACTCCGATCCGCGACGTGGGAAGAGCTGGTTGTCGGTAGAGTTGCGCGAGAGCTGTATGCTGAGGTTGAGGTTGTTAGAGTTGCCATTAGTCATGAGGAAGTAGCTCCAGTTCTTCAGCATGTAGCGTGTGTACTGCAGCGAGAGCGACAACTGGAAGAAGTCGTCTGGCCAGCGCAACTGCTTGCCCCATCCGAGCGAGAAGCCGAACAGCTTCACGTACTTGTCGGGGTCGTAGAAGTTCTCGTAGTTGTTGTAGCCGTTATAGTTGCCGTAGCCGTACATATAGTTATAGTAGTTGTTGAAGTAACCACTATTATAGTAGTTGCTCGACACGTCGGTCTGCTTCGAGAAGTAGGCGCCTACGGAGAACTGTATCGGTCGTTTGCCTCCGAACCAGTTGGTAGAGTACGACATGTTGTACGACTGGTAGTATGTACCGTTGGTCTGTGCGCCGATAGAGAGCACCTCGCCGTCGCCTAAGGGCAGGAATCCGCGGCGCTCCTTGTTCTTGCCGAAGAGGTTGCGCATAGAGAAGTTGTTGAGCTTCAAGCCGATGCGTCCGATTACGCCGGTCTGTCCCCATCCGAGCGAGAACTCAATCTGGTCGTTCGACTTCTGTACGAGATCGTAGTTGATATCTACCGTTCCGTTCTCCGGGTCGGGCACAGGCTGCGGATTGATCTTCTCGGGGTCGAAGTGTCCCATTGACGCAATCTCGCGGGCCGAACGCTGCAGGGCCTCCTTCGAGAAGAGGTCGCCCGGCTTGGTACGCAGTTCGCGACGCACTACATTCTCGTACAGGCGGTCGTTGCCGTTGATGCGTACGTGGTTGATGTGTGCCTGCGGACCTTCGAAGATACGCATCTCGAGGTCGATAGAGTCGCCCACGATGTTCACCTCTGTCGGGTGGAGCGAGTAGAAGAGGTAGCCGTTGTTCCAGTAGTTGTTGCCCACAGCGTCCTCGTCTTCGGTGAGTCGCTTGTTCATAAGCTTCTGGTTGTAGACGTCGCCCTTCTTCATGCCGAGCACGGCAGCGAGGTAGTCGGTGTTGTACACGGTGTTGCCCACCCATGTGATGTTGCGCACGTAGTACTTCTTGCCTTCGTCCACATTCACACGCATACTGACGTGTTTCTCGTCCACGTTCCACACTGTGTCGCTAACGATGTATGCGTCGCGGTAGCCCAGCTCGTTGTACTTCTCGATGAGCTTCTGCTTGTCGTTCTTCCAGCGCTCCGGTGTGTACTTCTTCTTGAACTTCAGGAGTGTAGCCATCTTGCCAGCCTCGTGAGTCTCCTTGAACACACCTTTCTTTATAAGGTTACCCTTTATCTTGCTTGTAGCCAGTGCTCTATTGCCCTCGATGATGATGTCGCGCACCTTCATCTTCTGCTTCTTGTCGATGATAACGTCGAGTATCACCTGATTTTTGTTAGCCACGTCGTCGCGTTGCACGATTTGTATGTCGGCGTTCTTGAAGCCTTTCTCGTCGAAATAGCGTTTAGCGAGAATCTTCGCACGGTCGATCATGTTAGGTGTTATCTGTGCGCCCTTGAGCAGTCCGAGTTTCTCCTCCATGTCTGTACGCTCCGACTTCTTCAGTCCGACGTAGTTGATGGTAGACACGCGTGGGCGCATCTGCAGGTGTATGTGCAGATAAGCCTTGTCGTTCACGAGCGAGTCGACGGATATAGATACTTCTGAGAAGAGTCCGTACTTCCAGTAGTGCTTCACAGCATCTGTGATAGCCTCGCCAGGCAGTTCGATTTTTTGTCCGACGGTGAGTCCGGAGATACCCGTGAGCATGTAGTCCTCGTAGCCTTCGGCTCCTGAAACGGCGAGTCCGCCGAGTGTTACAGTGCGCGGATTTCCTGCATACGAGATGTCGGGGTATGTAATCTTGTCCTGCGCTTGGGCTGCGAAGCCGCTTACAAGGATGCAGGCTGTTGTCAACACCTTTATTATATTCATCGTTTTTCTCTTGATTGTTCTTTTTCTGATTATTGAGGGGCTTATTTCTGTTCAGCCTCTACTTGCGCTTCTGTTTTGCCGAAGCGTCGCTGGCGTCGCTGATAGTCGGCGATGGCTTTATGTAAGCCTTCCTCGTCGAAGTCGGGCCAGAAGGTGTCGCAGAAGTAGAGTTCTGAGTATGCAATCTGCCAGAGCAGGTAGTTGCTGATGCGCTGTTCGCCACCGGTGCGTATGAGCAGGTCGGGGTCGGGCATGAAGCTTGTGGTCATGTGCTCCGAGATGAGTTGCTCGTTGATGTCCGTAGCGGCAATCTTGCCCGCAGCGAGGTCGGCTGCAATCTCTTGCGTAGCTTTCACAATCTCCCAACGCGACGAGTAGCTGAGTGCTACAACCATCGTCATTGCAGAGTTGTTTGCCGTATGCTCCATTGTCTCCTGCAACTTCTGCTGCACTTCCTTCGGCAGGCGTTCGATGTCGCCGATTACTTGAAAGCGCACGTTGTTCTTCATGAATATCTCGTCCTCAAGCGATGTTAGCACGAGTCCCATGAGTGCAGCCACTTCCGTTGCGGGGCGGTTCCAGTTCTCGGTAGAGAAGGTGTAGAGCGTGAGGTACTTCACGCCGAGACGCGTACACTCCGATGTGATGCGTCGCACAGCGTCTACTCCAGCCTGGTGGCCGTAGCTGCGCGGTTTGCCTTGCTCTGCAGCCCAGCGTCCGTTGCCGTCCATGATGATGGCGATGTGCTGGGGTATGTTGGTTGTATCGAGTTGTGTCATATTCTGTTTTTTGAGGGGTTACTCATCCGCGTTGTGGCAGGTGCGGCATTTCGCCATGAAGCTGTACGTCAGTGTGAGTTGTAGGGCTGAGTAGCAGTCGGTGTTTTTGAAGAGTCCGCTGCTTTCTATGCCGTAAGGGTCTTTCACGCCGTCGAGTTTGTCGCTCAGCGAGAAGTGTACCGCCCATTCGAGTCCGAGGTTCAGACGTGGTCCTATCTTGTACTTCACGCCCAAGCCGAGTGGCACATTCGCTGTGAAGACGTTCTTGCCACCACCGGTGACGAAGGTGGCACCGAGTCCGCCGAAGATGAACGGTGTGAAGCGTTTCGCTCCGCGGTAGTCGCGTCCGGTGCCGTATGGCCAGAAGTTGTATTCGTAGGTGACGCTGGCGTCTATGAGCGTATTGCTGAATGAGTATGGATTGTTTACGAAGTCGGGGTAATAGGTCTTTACATCCTTTGATGCCCCCGTCAGTTTGCCGTACATTGCCGACATCTTCAGCCCCATGTACGGGTTGAATACGCGTCGCAACACTACCGACCCCCCGAACTGCATATTGCTCAGCACGCTACCGTTGAAGTCGCCTTCGTATGCCACCATCCCTACTCCCGCACCTATCTCCATGCGGTACTCCTCGTCGGTTTGTGCCTTTGCCGACACAAACATTAGGGAGATGATGAGGATGGTGAGGATTTTCTTCATTATTCAGTGAAATCAGTCTGTTCTTTTTTCCAGCCGAGGCGGTTTATTCTTCCGCGCCACGTGTTGCCTTCTGTTGCATTTACTATCCAGATGAAGTTGCTGCTGTCTACGGTGAGTGCCATGTTCGGCGTGTTCGACGCATTCTCTTTGTTGGATGTTATCTCTGTCGGAACGGTGAGTGTTGTGTCTTTTGCCCAAGTCAGTCCGCCGTCCTTAGAGCTGTAGAGGTTTGCATTGCTATCGTTCATGCCGTCGGGTGTGCCGAGAGCGTATGTCTTGCCGTCGTATGTTGCTACGCTCATGTTGTTGAGCTTCGGGAGGGCGTGTTTGTTCTCTGTCGACACCTCGTAGTATGCCCACGGCTGGTTCTCGCTATACTTGTTGCCTTCGTCCACTTTGCCCCAGATTGCCATTGCGCCTGTTGCTGTTGTGCCGTATATAGTCACGCGGTAGCTGTTGCTATTGGTGCGCAGTGCTGTGCAGGTGTACGAGAGGTTGTTTGTCGGCAGGAACGAAGCGTCGCTGTCGATGGTAGCCAGTGTCCATGTAGCACCGTTGTCGTCAGAAGCGAGCAGGCTACCCTCTGTGTTGTATCCATAGAGACGCAGCGGACTTGCAGCTACGAGTGTCTTGATGGTAGTAGCGTTGCCGGTCTGTTCCCATGTGTTGCCGTCAGTGGTGCATAGGATGTTGCCGGCGTTGCAGATGTACACCTTTTCGTTCTTTGTCACGATGCTCTTGCAGACATTCGCGTCGAATGTGAGGACTGCATCGTTTAGTTTAGGTGTGGCAGCTGTCCAAGTCTGTCCGTTGTTCATCACGTACAGCTTTGTGTTGTTGCCGTCCGTACCGAAGAGGAAGAGTCGGTCCTTGCCCTCAGCTGTCTTTATGGCGCAGGTCTTCACGTTCTGGAGCTGCTTTATGTCTGTGTTCTTTGTCATGGGAGCCCAGAAGAACGAGTCTGCTTGCTCCTTGTGCACGTTCACTTTCACCTTGTATGTGCGCAGGAATTTGCCCGAATTGCTCATCACCTTCAGCTCGCGCACCTCCGAGAAGTCGAGCGAGTCGGTGTTGCTCACAATCCCTACATTATCGTCCTTGAGGTTCTTGATGTACACCGTCATCGAGTTGAGTCCGTACACGTTGCACACGAGTTTCTTCGCGTCTATACCGCACGGCAGTGAGTCGGGATTATAGATGGTGTTGTTGTTCTGGTCGATGATGAACTTGTAGCTTGTGTACGATGAAGAGATTGTATAAACGCTATCCTTATCGCCTTTTTTCGTCTTTGTATGGATATATCGTTTTGCCCCCGTCACCGAAAATGATGTGATGGCGCTGTCGTCGGTGTACACGTAGTCGGTGTCGTCATTAAGGCACGATGCGAGTGTAAAAACCGCCATGAACAGCATGGCAAAAGCTGCAAACTTATTTTTCATTCTTCTTAAACTTATTATTTTTAGCTGCAAATTTAATCAGAAATCTTCAATTTCAGTGTGTTTTCACATTATAATTATGCTATTTATTGATTAATAGCCGCATTTTTAAGGTTGTTTAGTGATTAGTGATAAAAAAAAAGCATTGCTTGCCCAAACGAGCAAACAATGCTTTCCTATTGTGTCTTAATGCTTTCTGTTCGTGGCGGATTACTCCTCCGGCAGCATAGTCACGGTGATGTGATTGCCAGCCTTGTTGAACTCCTTCATGAAGTTGCAGATGTCCTGAGTAGTGAGTGCCTCAAGAGTGCTTGAGTAGTCGGTGTAGCCATCGTAGCCGTAGTGGTAGCTATCGAAGAGCACACCGAGCCAGAAGCCGTTTGTCTTCACGCGGTCGCCGTTCTGCTTAACCATGAACTCCTTGCACTTCTGGAACTTGGCAGCGTCGCAAGTGTTCTCGATAGTCTTTACCTCGTCGTTGAGGATGCGTATTGCTATGTCCTTCTTCTCAGGCTTCATCGGGCACTGAGCAACGATCTGGAACATTTGGTAGTTGTCTGCGCCGAGGTCAGAGCTTGCGTAAGCACCTACTGAGTAAGCTGCGCTTTCCTTCTCGCGAATCTTGTCGAGGTATTCCATAGAGAGCACCTGACCTGCGATGTCGCAGCAGAGAGCGTTCTTCAGTGTGTATGGTATCTCGTCGTTGAACCAGAGCATGACAGAGTTTGCCTTCGGAGTCTCCTGCTTGCGCTTGAATGTGTTCTCCACAACGCCCTTAACCGGATTGAGTTCGCGCTTGCTCTTCATAACCTTGCCCTTAGCTGGCAGTGCGCCGAGATACTGGCAGATGAGCGGACGGATTGTCTCCTCGTCGTAGTTGCCCACGATGTTGAACACCCAGCCCTTAGCCGAAGCTGTGCGCTCCTTGGCAATCTGGAGGATACGGTCGTAGTTCACGTCCTTCAAGCGGTCCATAGTCATCGGTGCAACGCGTGGGTTGTGAGCGTAGATAGTAGCCTGTATAGAGTCGCTGAATGCTATGTCAGGATTGATTTCGCGGTTCTTCAGCGATACCTCGAGCTGCTGCATGAGGTTGTCGAACGACTTCTGGTCCTTGTTGATGTTTGTGAAGTAGAGGTACACCATCTGGAGCATTGTCTCCACGTCCTTCGGTGTAGAGTTGCCCGACACGTTTGTAGAGAGCTGTCCGAGTGAGAGGTCAGCGTTGGCAATCTTGCCGGCAAGAGCCTTCTGCAGTTCTGTAGAAGAGAATGCGCCGAGTCCGCTGTAGCTGATAACGTCGTTGAAGAGCTGGAGGTTAGCATAGTCGTTTGCGCCATAGAGTGTGGTGCCACCCTCGCCGCGACCGCTGAGGAGCACCTGGTCCTTCTTGTAGTCGGTCTTCTTGAGATTTACGACAACGCCGTTAGAGAGTGTGAGCGTGGTGTAGCCGAGCTTCTCGTTCTTCACTTCCTTCTTCACCTTGCCAGCCTTCGGGAGAGTGGTGATGAGCGGTTCGTTCTTCACGTTGTCCACGTAAGCCTCGATGTTAGCGCTGCGTGCGTCCTTGACAGCGTCGAGCAGCTCTGCCTCAGTCGGATATACGTTGCCCTCAGCCTCGTTGAGGAATGCGAGCACGATGAGGTTCGAGTCGTTAGCCGGCACAAGTTCTGCCATCATCTGGTTAGCCACCTCAACCGGGAGAGCCGGTACGATCTGGCTCATAGCCTGGTATTCAAAGTCGATAGACGGCATTGGGTCGCCTTCGAGGAAGTTGTCCACGAGGTCGCGATAGAGCTGGCTGTTCGGACGCTTGTCCTTGTTGCTGTACATCTTGTCGAGCGAGCTCTTGTAGTCCTCCTGGAAGCGTGCGTACTCTGTAGCGGTGAAGCCGTGGCGTGCAGCGCGCAGAGCCTCGGTGTAAGCAGCCTTCAGCGCGTCGGCAGTCTTGCCGAGCTCCTTCGGTGAAGCCGAAATGTTGAAAGCGTCCTTTGTCTTTGCGAAGATGAATGTGCCGTCGTTAGCGTATGCGCCTACGTATGGGCAGTCGGCATCGATAGCCTTCTCCTGCAAGCGCTTGTTGAGCATAGTCATGGCAGCCTGCTTCACGTAGTTGTAGACGAGGTAGTTGAGGTTGCCCTTCTCCGAAGCAGGGAACACGTCGTGCTTGATCATCAGCTCTACGCTGTTGGTCTGCTGCTCCTTGTCCTTGTCGATGATAACGATAGGCTCAGCGTTGTTAGGCACCTGCTCGTCAACGATAGGAGCTGGGTTCTCTGGGTTCTTGAACGAGCCGAAGAGCTCCTTAATCTTGTTCTCGGTGTACTTCACGTCGACGTTGCCCACTACGATGATAGCCTGGTTTGTCGGGTGATACCACTTCTCGTAGTAGTCGCGCAGCTCTTTGGGCTTGAAGTTGTCGATGACCGACATCAAGCCGATAGGATAGCGCACGCCATACTTAGAGCCTGGGTAGAGTTTCGGCAGGTTGCGCTCGAACATGCGGCTTGAAGCCGATGTGCGCAGACGCCACTCCTCGTGGATAACGCCACGCTCCTCGTCGATTTCTTTCGGGTCGAGTGTGAGCGCGTTCGACCAGTCGCTCAGGATGAGCAAGCAAGAGTCGAGAGCCGACTGGCGGTCGGTCGGTACGTTAGAGATATTGTAAACAGTCTGGTCGATGGCTGTGTAAGCGTTAAGGTCGCGACCGAACTGCACGCCGATGCTTTCGCAGTAGCGGATTACACCATTGCCAGGGAAGTGCTTTGTGCCGTTGAAGCACATGTGTTCGAGGAAGTGAGCCAGACCACGCTGCGACTCTTCTTCCTGGATAGCGCCCACCTTCTGTGCGATGTAGAAGTCGGCACGGTTCTCCGGCCAGTTGTTGTGGCGGATGTAGTAGGTCAAACCATTGTCCAGCTTGCCAACCACTACGTCGGGGTCAGCCGGAATGGGTGGCATCTGCTGTGCCTGAGCAAGTCCTGCGAAGAACGCGAAGACTGCAACCATCAGTTTTCTTAGTTTCATAAATTATTATTTTTAGTTGATGTATAATCTGTCCGTACAATATGCAAAAGTAGCTTATTTTTCCGCTTCTCATGTTAAATGTTTATGATTTTTAAGAAATAAGCATCGTTTTTTGCTACATTCATGTGTTTTTCATGTTTCTTGGGTGGTGGTTGAGTATTTCGTTGCGCAGAGTTGTTATGTCTATGTGCGTGTAAATCTGCGTTGTAGCTATGTTTTCGTGTCCGAGCATTTCCTGTATGGCACGCAGGTTTGCTCCGCCTTGCAGCAGTGCGGTGGCGAAGGAGTGGCGCAGCGTGTGTGGCGACACTGTCTTGATGATGCCAGCGTCGCGTGCCACGTTCTTTATCATTATCAGGATCATGGTGCGTGTGAGGTGTGCTCCTCTGCGGTTGAGGAACACGTATTCTTCCTCGCCAGGCTTTATGTTCATCAGGTTGCGGTCGTAGAGCCACAGTTGTATCTCGTGCAGTGCGTTGTCGGAGATGGGTACGAGGCGTTGTTTGTTGCCTTTGCCCGTGATGCGCAGGTATTTGTCGTCGGCGAACACGTCACCGAACTTAAGGTTGACGAGTTCTGACACGCGCAAGCCGCAGGAGAACAGCACTTCGATGATGGCACGATTGCGCTGTCCCTCTGGTTTGGAGAGGTCGATAGACGCTTCCATGCGGTCTATCTCTTCTGTAGAAAGCACTTCGGGAAGGTGTTCGCCGAGTGTTGGCGACTCAAGAAGCTCCGACGGGTCGTCCTGCAGCGTGCCGTCGAGCAAAAGGAAGCGGAAAAAGGAGCGCACACCGCATAGTATGCGTGCCTGGCTGCTTGCAGCAATGCCGAACTCATGCAGCAGGGTGGCGAATTGCTCCAAGTGGGCAAGTCGCACTTCCTCAATGGCGAGTCCTTCGCCGTTGAGGAAGTTGAGCAGATAGTCGATGTCGTGCGAATAGGCATCGACGGTGTTCTGCGAGTAGTTGCGCTCAAGGCGCAGAAAGCGCATGTAGCGACGCTTTATCTGAATATAATCCATGATATTGTGTTGTTGTGTTGAGGTGTTGTTGTGTTGAGATTACCGAACTAATCATAACTCTCAACTCTCAACTCTCAATTCTCAACACCTCACCATCTCACCATCTCCCCATCTTTACTTCTTCAGTCTGAATCCTAAGCGCATACCATTGTAGCTCTTCATCAGCGTGTTGATGGTAGCGGCTGTGGAGTTCTGCTTTGCAGCGGTGTTTGATATGGTCTGCAGCACGTGCATCAGCTTGTCGGCGTTGAACACGAGTGTCATCTGGTTTTTTAGTATGCTGACATTGGCAGTGTACTCTTTGCCGTAGTGGGGCTTGAAGGTGATTGTCTTCTTCTTGCTGTCGAAGGTGTACGTACCCTTGATGGTGCGCTTCTTGATCGTCGTGGTGTAGTTGCCATTGCCGTCGAAGGTGTAGACGATGCCATGCACACCGTACTTCTTCAGCACGGGTGTTATCTTGTTCTCTATTTTTGTAGACACCGCTGAGCCGCCTGCTTTCGACAGCAGGTTGTCGCTCTCGAACTCACATGCCGGACCGGTGTATGTCCATGTGCCCTTGAGGCTTGCGGCTGTTGTTGCCTTGTCGCCCACGAGGGTCTTACCCAGACCGGTGAGCAGGTCTCCGATACTCTGTGCCTGCACTCCAGAGGCACTGATGAGCAGCATCGCTGCTACTAAGAAAAACTTAATCCTTTTCATAAACTCTTGTTACTGTAATTGTTTATCTGTGTACAAAGTTACAAAAAAGAACAATACGAAGCCTATTCTGTTAACATTTATTCTTCACCCGTGCCGTTATAGTCCATCTGCATCTCGCTGCTTCCGTCGCCCCGCTTGTTCTGTGGGCGGCGTTTCTGATTCATGTTGCCGAAGTTCCACGTCACGGTGAAGTTGACGCGTCTGCCTCCTCGGCGGTTTATCTGGTGGCGTGTGAAGTTATTGCCACTGGTGAAGGTCTCCCATTTGCGCGAGTCGAGCAAGTCGCGGCAGTTGACAGCCACGGTGATGAGCTTGTTGAAGAAGTTCTTGCGTGCGCCGAAGTTAACGCTGTACGACGGCTTGCGGTAGCCCTGCGTGATGACCTGGCGTGCCTCGTAGCGTCCGGTAGCCTGTACGGATATGTCGTAGGGCAGTATGAGGCTTGCCGTCATGCGTGCGTTCCATGTGAAGCGGTCGTCGGCTGCGCCCGTCACTATCTGTCCGTCGATTGGGTAGGCAAATCCGTCGAGCTTGTAGTAGTAGGCGTTGGCGGATGTGGTGAGGTCGAGTATGCGGAAGAACTTGTTCTTCAGCGTCAGCTCCAGACCCGACGACTGGCTCTTTGCCACGTTCATCGAGGTGGAGTAGAAGAGTCCGTCCTCCGAGTTTTTGTAGCTGATGCGCTGTATGACATCGGTTGTGGGGCGGTAGTAGGCGCTGACGAGCAGCGAGTGGTCGCGCCAGGTCTTCAGATAGTTGAGCGAGAACGAGTGGCTGTACTCCGGTGTCAGCTCGGGGTTACCGAACGACACGGTGGTAGCGTCGCGTGTGTCGCGGAACGAGTTGAGCTGTCCGCCCCACGGACGGCGCAGACGGCGTGTGTAGTTGAGCTGCAGCTGCTGCGACTCGGTCAGCTGATACGACAGGAAAAGCGAGGGGAATAGCTGGAAAAAGTCTTTCTTGAACGGCTTTTCACGCAGCGACGGGTCGTGCTCCTGCTCCCATGTGTAGCTCTCGGTGTTCACCTTCCAGTATTCGCCGCGCAGACCTGCCATCACGCCGAAGTTGCCCAGCTTGTAGTTGAACGAGGCGTAGAGGGCGTGCAGATCCATGTCGTAGATGAAGCGGTTGTAGAAGAGCTTGTCCTCTGTGGCAGCCGTGCCCTCCCACGAGGTGTTGTCGATGTACGACTCCTGCGGTGTGTTCTCGTGTGAGAAGTTGGCTTGGTAGCCTGCCTCCACCTTCATGTCCTTCGTTATCTGGTTCTCGTAGTCGAGCTTCACCTCCCAGCGGCGGTTGTTGATGTGCTGCGGGCGGTACTGGTAGTCGTAAGCGTGAACGTCGTTGCCCTCCCACACTGTAGAGTCGCGGTAGAAGTTGTCGCCGTCCGACTTCCAGCGACTGTAGTCGACGGTGAAGTCGAGGAAGTGGCGGTCGGTGAACGAGTGGCGGTAGTTGAACTCCGAGTAGAACATATTCATGTCGTTGCTCGAGCGTGTGAGGCGGTCCATGCGGTAGTCGGTGAGTCCGTCAGCCACGGCGGTGTACTCGTACGGTGTGAAGCTCTTCGACTTGCCTTTGCCCTTCATCAGCATACCGCTCAGGCTGAGGTCGTCCTTCTTCGAAGCGTGGAACGTCAGTCCGGCGCGCATGAAGAGGTTGTTGCCCCAGCGGTCGTTGTCCGCCTTGTAGCGTTGGTCGTAAGTGTTTGAGGTCTGTGTGCTCTCGGTGTAGCCCGTCTTCTTGCGGTGACGGTAGCCGATGTTGGCGTATGCGTCTAACAGCTTGCTGTTATAGTTGATGTTGAAGCTGCTGTTTGCGCCACCCATGCTGTTTGCGCCAGCCTGCAGCGAGCCGTAGTAGCCCGCCTTGCGGTCTTTCTTCAGCACGATGTTGATGATGCCGGCAGAGCCTTCGGCTGAGAACTTCGCCGACGGGTTGTCGATCACCTCGATGCGCTCTATCGACTCGGCAGGCAGCTGCTGCAGGATTTGTGCGCGGTTGTCGGTGGTGAGTCCCGATGCCTTACCGTTTATCCACACCTCCACCGACGAGTTGCCACGCAGCGATACGTTGCCGTCGTTGTCCACCTCTACGGACGGTATGTTGTCGAGCACTTCGGATGCCGACTGTCCGGCGTTGCCTATGAGCTGCGCCACGTCGAACGTCTTGCGGTCTACCTCGAGCTTCATAGCCGAGCGTTGTCCGGTGACGGTGACACCCTTCAGCATCTTTGCATCCTCCGACATATATATAATATTGTAGTGCTGATTGGGGTTCGAGGCGTTTATCTCGAACTTGCGTGTCTCGCTTTTGTAGCCCACGAAGGTCAGCTCCAACGTGTACTGGGCGTTGGCGAGTCCCTGTATCTTGAAGTTGCCGTTGGCGTCGCTCATACCGCCGCCTACAAACTTGCCGTTGGCAGTCTGCGTAACCTTCACGTTCACAAAACTAAGTGGTTCGGAGTTGCGTTTATCCAGAATCTTTCCTTTTACCAAACCTTGCGCCCATCCCGTCGCTGTGCAGAGGCTGAGCATTATGAATAGTGCTATTTGTTTCATATTATCTAAGACGCATTTAGCGCGTGTGGGTTTAATCGTGTGCAAAAATAATCTGCGTCGACCGACGCAGACGTCCGCACCGACCGACGCAGATGTCCGCACCGACCGACGCAGATGTCCGAACCGACCGACGCGGATGTCCGCACCGACCGACGCGGATGCTCGTATCGACCGATGCGGATGGTGTAATGTCAACTTTCTCAGGTTGAACTTAAGCCTTTCTAAGCCGAACTAAGCCTTTCTAAGCCTTGGGCAACTAAGGCAGCGTTTAAGCCGAGCTAAGCCTCTTTCCTTTCTAAGCCTTTGCTGACTAATCTTCCAGCAGTTCATCGGCTCCGTCTATGCAGCGGCGTATCACCTCGTAGCCGAAGCCGCGTCCCAAGGCGTACTTTGTCAGCTTCTGGCGCAGCTCGTAGTCGTTCTCTGCCTTCACCGAGCGTCGCTTTGTGGCTAATAGTTTCTTCAGTTCCGCCACATACGCCTCGTCGTCCACCTCGTCGAGCACACGTCGGCTGATATTGCTGTCTACACCCTTGAGGTAGAGTGCCTGCTCTATCTTGCGTCGTCCCCAGTGGTCGAAGCGTATCTTCTCGCGCACGAAGAGTCGGGCGAACCGCTCGTCGTCAACAAACTGCTCGTCGATGAGTCGGTCGAGCACACGCTCGCGTGCGTCGTCGGGCAGTTGCCAACGGCGCATCTTCTCGAGCATCTCGCCTGAGGAGTGCTCCGCACGGGCGCAGAGCGCAGAGAGCTTTAGCAGGGCTTCCTGCTCGGTTATGGGTTGTTTCTTTTGTAGCATTTTTTTGAGTGTTTTTTAAGGGTAAGCCTTTCTAAGCCTCTTTAAGCCTTTCTAAGCCTTGGGTAGGAGGCTACGGCATTCCTGCCGTAGCCATAGCATAAGGTTGTAATAATTTTTTATTTCAGTTGCCAATGGCTACGGCAGTAATGCCGTAGCCTCCTACAGTTTGCTTCACCTTGGGTAACCAAGCCCTCCCCGACGGGGAGGGTTGGGAGAGGCTGTTGATTGGGCTGGGTTATTGGTTGTGGTTGTTCTTCCTTCCCATCACAAACCTGGGCAGGTTGAAGCAGTCGTCGCTGACCGTTACCTCCTCGAAGCCCATGTTGCGGAGCATCGCCCCCGTCGCCTCGGCATAGCGGGTGTTGCACTCGAAGAGCAGGCTTCCGCCGATGTTCAGCGTGAGTAGAGCGTAGCGAGCGATGGCGCGGTAGAAGCGCAGAGGGTCGTCGTCGGGCACGAAGAGGGCAGTGTGAGGCTCGTGCAGCAGCACGTTGTCGTCCATCGCGGAGCGTTCCGAGTCGCAGATATATGGCGGATTGCTCACTATCAGGTCCCAAGGGGCGGCGAGGATGTTAGCTTCGCTATAATTTATAGAATCTATAGCCTGTTCGGTTGGTGCACTTGAGACAAGTGCACCTTCGTTAGAATTTATAGAATCCATAGCCTGCCCGGTTGGTGCACTTGAGACAAGTGCACCCCCTTGGAGATACTCCTCCTCAGAGCAGCATTCCTTCTCTGCCCTCAGCGCATCCCTCTTTCTGAACACCACCTCCGCCTTCAGCGCGTCGGCGTTGTCTTGAGCTGTGCGCAGTGCCTCTTCGGAGATGTCCCATGCTTCCACGTATGCGTCGCCAAGGCGCAGCTTGAGGCTGATGGCTATGCAGCCGCTGCCCGTTCCGATGTCGAGGATACGTTTGGGGGAGTGGGGAGCCTTATGTTGCGTCTCGTCGGATGCAATGCAGCCGTCCATCAGCTTTGCGCCCTCGTCCACGAGCCATTCCGTCTCGGGTCGGGGTATGAGCACAGAGCCGTTGACGCAGAAGCGGTTGCCGCAGAAGTCGGCATATCCGAGCACGTGCTGCAGCGGTTCGCCCTGCTCGATGCGTCTGACGGCTGTGTCGAGGCGCAGCGTGTCGTCGGCAGACAACTGCTCGGTGGCACCGCAGACGATGTCAGCGTACGACAGACCGAACAGCTCTTCGATAAGGATGCGTGCTATGGCACGTGCCTCGCCGTCGTCGTAGGAGGTGGCTATACGATGCCATATTTCTGAATAAGTCATATTTCTGAGTGGTTTTAATTTATAACCTGATGGCGTAATTTATAATACGAGGTGGTATGTGCTTAATAAAGAATTATAAATTATCAATTTCAAATTATAAATTGAGAATGTGTGCCGCGAGCGGGACTCGAACCCGCACAGCCATTACTGGCCAAGGGATTTTAAGTCCCTCGTGTCTACCAATTCCACCATTGCGGCGACCTGTGTCGTTTGTGTTTGATGTCTTAATAAAAAACGGCAGCATTTCTGCTACCAGTCCTAACAAAAACAATCAAACTATTTTAAAAGAGCGGCAAACGGGACTTGAACCCGCGACCCCAACCTTGGCAAGGTTGTGCTCTACCAACTGAGCTATTGCCGCATTCGCGCTTTTTGCGAGTGCAAAGATACACTATTTTTTTGAAGTGGAGAAGAAAAATGGGGAAAAAGTGCGGTTTGCCCACAGAATTATAGGAGGGTATGGCATCTTGCCATACCCACGCTGCCAGAAATTTACATTATTTAGAGTGTATATAGTGATAACTTCTGATGTGTGCGTGGGTATGGCAAGATGCCATACCCTCCTAATATTACTAACAACTCTTGTGTGTCATTATGTCGAGCACCATCTCGTCGGTGCGGTTCATTGCTTCGGCACCGATGCTTGTGAGGTTGCGTATAGAGCGGTCGACATCGTTGTCGATGATGCCCTCTACGGAGCTAACACACTTGCCCTCCATAGAGAGTAGGGCGGAGAGGAGTGCTGTAGACACGCCGGACGATATCTTCAGTGCGCAGCTTGGCTTCGCGCCGTCGCATATCATGCCAGTGATATTGGCAATCATGTTCTTCACCGACCAACAGATATGATTGTAGTCTCCACCCATGAGGTAGGTGATGCCACAGCTTGAGCCGATGCTTGCCACTACGCAGCCGCAGAGTGCTGACAGTTTGCCGAGGTTCTGCTTGATGTATATGGCGGTAAGGTGGCTAAGGGTGAGTGCGCGGATGAGTTCCTCCTCAGTGTTCTCGTTCTCCTCGGCGTACACAGCCACGGGGTTGGTGGCGCAGATGCCTTGGTTGCCCGAGCCGGAGTTGCTCATCACCGGAATCATCGCGCCGCCCATACGTGCGTCGCAAGCCGATGCTGTTTTTGAGATAATATGCGAGAAGATAGAGTTGCCGAAGATGCCGTGACTCAGCGGGCGGTCGATAGTCTTGCCGAGACAGTGGCCGTAGTTGTGCTTCTTCGACTCCTCGGCGATACGGAAGTTGTAGTCGCGTGTCTTCAGTATGAAGCGCAGATCGTCCTCTGGTGTTGTCATAGCGAAGTCGTAGACAAGTCGCATGTTCAGGCGTATGTCGTTGTTCTCTGCTTCGCCTGCCTTATGGTGACGCTCGTCGAGAAGTACCTCGCCGTCCTTCTCTAAGTAGACAAAGTGGGTGTGTGCAGTGGCAATGGTGGCAGTCGCCTTATGTCCGTCGGCCTCGCAGGTTATCTCTACGTACAGTTTCTCGGTGATGCCACTCTTCAGCTGTATGGAGATGTGTTCGGCATCGATGTACTGCTTGCCTTCGGCGAGGGCCTCTGGGGTGAGGTCTTTGAGCACCTCAAGCTGATACTCCGACTTGCCGATGATGGCTCCGAGAGCGATGGCGATAGGCAGTCCGATCATGCCCGTGCCGGGTATGCCCACGCCCATAGCGTTCTTGAGGATGTTGGCAGAGAGCGACGCTGTGATTTTCTCGGGTCGACAGCCTAACAACTCCGTAGCGCGAGCCACACAGAGCGATACGCACATCGGTTCGGTGCAGCCAACGGCTGGTACTACATCGCGATTGATGAGGGCAATGATTTGTTTGCGAATGTCTTCTTCAAGCATATTGTTTAGGGTTATTAGTTGAGAGTTATTAGTTGAGAGTTTCTTTTTAGTTGAGAATTTAGAGTTTAGAGTTGAGAGTTATGATATGTTTTGCAACTTTCAATAGCTGCAAATGAACTATCAAGGTAATCATAACTCTCAATTCTCAACTCTCAACTCTGAATTCTCAACTCTAAATTCTCAACTCAAAAAAACTTTTACTTCTTTCTGCTCTTCTTAGCAGTGGTCTTCTTAGCCGGAGCTTTTTCCTCCTTCTTCTTCTCTACAACTGGCTGCTGCTTGCGGTCAATCTTCACAAGCTCCACCTTGAAGATAAGAGTAGAGTAGGGCTTAATCTGTCCTGCTGCGCGTGAGCCATAAGCCAGCTCCTGCGGGATGTAGAGCATCCATGTGCTACCTGCAGGCATAGAGGTGAGTGCCTCTGTCCAACCCTTGATAACCTGGTCGGGGCGGAATGTAGAAGTGTCAGGGTTGCGCTTGTAGCTGCTATCGAAGATGTTGCCGTCGATGGTCTTACCCTCGTAGCGTACGGTTACGTTGTCGTCCTTAGTAGCCACCTCGCCGGTTCCGGCTGTGAGCACCTTGTACTGCAAGCCAGAAGGCAGAGTTACGACGCCTTCCTTCTTGGCGTTCTCAGCGAGCCAGTCGACGTTCTCCTTCTTGTAGGCATCCTCCTGGCGGTGCTTCTCGTCGGTCATTGTTTTCTCGTAGTATTTCTTAGCGTCTACCACCTGCATCACTGTAGTGTCGTTGAGCACAGCGTCGATGAAACCGCGGTTGAAGGTGATGCTATCGAGAGTCCACGGAGTGTTTTTCACTTCGTTTGCAACGCCCGGGTACATGCGTGTCTCAAGCAACTGTGCAATCTGTACGCCTGCGCTATGAGCCATGAACTGCTTGTCGTTAGAACGCTTGATGCCCTCGCGCAGACCTGCTACGAAAGCACCCATAGAGGTAGAGTCGACACCGAACTGCTTGCCTACGTAATCTATCAGACCAGTGGTGTAGGTCATGCCGGCAGCGTAGCTCAGCGAGTCGGACTTGCTGAGGAGGCTAACAGGAGCCTCGCAGCAACTTGTCTTATCCTTCTTGCACTTCTTGTTCTTCTTCTTGTCCACCTTGCAGCATTCGGTCTTTGCCTTGCTGCACTCCTTCTTGTCCTTTGCAGAGGCGGTGGTGAAGGTTGCAGAGAGAGCTGCAACCAACGCCAATGTCAATATCTTTTTCATTGTTTTTCTTGTCAACTTGTCAATATTCTTACTTTCCGTTTACGCTTATGAGCTCAATCTTAAAGATCAGCGGAGAGTAAGGCTTGATCTGGCCAGCCTCACGCTCGCCATAAGCGAGTTCCTGTGGGATGTACACTTCCCATACAGAGCCTACAGGCATGTGTACGAGAGCCTCTGTCCAGCCCTTGATAACCTGATTAACGCGCATAGAAACAGGCTGACCGTTCTTGTAGCTGCTATCGAATACAGTGCCGTCGATGAGCTTGCCCTCGTAGTGTACCTTTACGAGTGAGGTGTCCTTCGGCATCGCGCCGTTGCCCTCTTTGATAACCTTGTACTGTACGCCAGAAGGCAGAGTCTTCACGCCTTCCTTCTTAGCGTTGGCAGCCATCCACTCTTCGCCCTTCTTCTTTGCAGCACCATACTTCTCCTCCATGTACTTCGATTTAATAGCCATCATCTTCTGCTGAGCAACCTGGTTAGCCTGCTCTATTGTCATGATGCCCTTGCCATGTACGCCCTGGATGAAGCCAGCCATGAAGTTCTTCAGAGAGATTGTCTTTGTAGAGTCGTCGCCGAAGATTTCGTGGTTGATGCCCTTAACCATGCGGTTAGAGATCTGCTGACCGATCTGCACACCCATGTAGTAAGCAGCCTTCTTCTTGTTGTCGCCAGCGTTAGCACCGTCGTTCAGACCCTTTACAAATTCGTCGATATAGGTGGTGTCGATGTCCATCTGCAACAGGTACTGCTTCAGACCCTGTGTCTGTGCCATACCGATAGCGTAGCTCAGTGTGTCTACGTCGTTCTTAAGATTAGCCTTTGCAGGAGTGTTGCCGCAAGAGGCGAAGATGCCAGAAATGGCGATAGCCAAAGCGGCTACGATTGAAAACTTTTTCATTGTTTTGTTATTGTTGTTTTTAGTTGTATTAAAGTACCTTGATAAGCTCTACGTCGAACACCAAAGCTGCGAACGGAGGGATGGCAGCACCTGCGCCACGCTCGCCGTATGCCAACTGGTAAGGGATGAAGAAGCGATATTTTGCGCCCTCAGACATGAGCTGCACGCCTTCTGTCCAGCCTGCAATAACACCATTGAGAGGGAATGTAGCCGACTCGCCACGTTTGTAGCTGCTGTCGAATACTGTGCCGTCGATGAGGCGACCCTCGTAGTGGCACTCTACTGTGTCCTCAGCGGTCGGCTTCTTGCCGCTACCCTCGTTGAGCACCTGATACATAAGACCGGAAGGCAGCGATACTACGCCCTCCTCAAGAGCCTTATCAGCAAGCCATGACTCGCCCTTATCCTTGTTCTCCTTATACTTCTCGGCTGCGGCAGCACGCTGCTTAGCCTCCTGCTGCTGGAAAAATTCTGTAACAATCGTCTGTGCTTCCTGGTCTGCCACCTGCGGCTCCTTGCCCTCAAGAATGTCCTTGATAGCCTGAGCGAAGTCGTCGATGTTAAGGTTCTCGGCTCCCATCTGCGAGAGCTGGCGGCCTATGCCAAGGCCCAAAGCGTAACTAAGTTTGTCCATAAGTTGTATTTGTTTTTTAATAATGTATCAATGCTTAGGGGCTAAAGTCTTGCAAATTTACTACTTATATTTGATTTCAAATACATTATTGCATAAAAATCACTTTTTTTAAATATTAGCATAACTTATTTTGTACGCATGTTCACGTTTTATATACATACAGGGATAAAAAAGTAAAATATAAGAGCAAATCTTTGGCAGTTTGCTCTATTTCCATTATTTTGCAGTTGATAAACGCACATACAGGTTACGTAGTACCTAAGCAATAAACGAGTGAATTTTGTCTACTCGCTAACTCGTATTTTAAATATACTATAAATGAAAACCGACCACCTCCTAATCATACGTTTCTCTGCCCAGGGCGAGGTAGCAATGCTTGTGCCCGTGGTCAGTTCGCTCGCACGGCAGTATCCCGACTTGCGCATTACCGTGCTGAGTCGACCCTTTGCGCGTGTGTTCTTCGACGAACTGGCACCGAATGTGGGCTTTATGGAGGCTGACTTGCAAGGCGAATACAGAGGTGTGAAGGGGCTTAACGCACTCTATCGCCGACTCATCGCTAAGAACTTTACGGCTATTGCTGATATGCACGACACACTCTCGTCAAAGTATCTGCGTATGCGTTTCAAAATGAGTCGTTATCGAGTGGAACATATTAATCGACATGTGGCTGAACGCCAAAAGCTTACTGCGCAAAATAATAAGAAGCTGCGTCAGTTGTCGACGGCTTTTGACAACTACACTGATGTGCTCGTACGATTAGGTTATCCCGTAGAACTCGACTTCCAATCGGTGTTCCCTGCTACGGGTGGCAATCTGCGACTCGTTTCGGAGGAGATAGGTGAGAAGAAGATATTCCAACAGTGGATAGGCGTTGCGCCGTTCGCTATATATAAAGAGAAGGTATATCCGCCTGAGAAAATGGAACAGGTGGTGGCGGAGATAATACGTCGACACCCGTCGTGTCGCGTGCTGCTCTTCGGGCGCACCGAAGCAGAGCAGAAGGTGCTCGACTCGTGGTGCGCACGTTATAAGGAATGTACCAATGCGTCGGCGTTGCTCGGATCAATCGACCAAGAGCTCATCGTGATGAGCCATCTCGATGTGATGCTCTGCATGGATAGTGTCAATATGCACCTCGCCGCACTCACCGGCATACGCATCGTGAGCGTATGGGGAGCAACACATCCTTACGCCGGATTTCTCGGATACAATCAGCGCATGAGCGATGTGGTGCAGGCTGACATGCCCTGCCGACCATGTAGTGTGTTCGGCAATACGCCCTGTCTGCGTGGCGACAACGCTTGCATGGCTGCTATCGACCCAATAACAATAGCCGATAGCGTGGAGCGCGTGCTGAACGAGCTGCCAGTGCAAACAGGGATTATGTAAACGCTTAACGTTTAGCGTTTCAATGTAAAGAACTCTCGTCGGTTACCAGTGGCTTTGTAGCTCACGTGTATCCATCGTGCGCCGGTCTTAGCTACCGATTCGAGTATGAGTTGGTCGAAGTCGAGGCGTTCTTTCACGAAGTGGCACATCTTCTGTGCTACCTCCAGACTCGAAACGTGTATGTCTGCCGCCTCGCCCAACCGATGTTGCGATCTTACAGCACCACCCACAATCTTGTTGACCCGCTCCGAGCGATAACCACTCGTGATGCGAAGCACACCAAAGCGGTGGCGCAGCGGTTCGAGCACATTCACGCACAATGCCCGCAGACGCTCTACCTCCACGGTCGTAGGCGTGTTGTCAAGGTTGTAGCGTATTGCTGCGCCAGACTGGGTGAACTCGCGTAGTTTGAAGTGATCAGATAGGCGCAGGTCGCCGTTTGCAATAAAAGCGGTTGCCGCGTTTGCGGCAACCTTCTTTGTGTTTTCCATGTTGTTTTAGATAATTAAAGTTAGTAAATCAAGTAACTATATATATTGTTTTCTTGTGTTGTCTTAGGGGGTGCACTTGTCTCAAGTGCACCAATCGTTTAGGAAGTGCATCAACCGTTTAGGAAGTGCCAACTGTTTTGTTGGTGCAGCTGAGACAGCTGCACCCCCTTGAGATGGACTCCGCAATGTTGTTTTCTTTGTCTTTATGCGCCGCAAAGGTATCCGTACTTCTGGAAATAACAATTCAAGTGGCTTCTTTTACTGTTAAATATTGTTTTTAAACACGTGTTAGGCCGATTTTTAGTAACTTTGCACCTTATTAATATAAAGGGTTGAGGTGTTGGGATGTTGAGATGTTGACAAATGATTAGGATTTCGAGCATCTCTCGCCACATTCTTCAAACCTCAGAAAACAACGAATATGACAAATACAAACATACACGATTATGAGATAATGGCACCAGTAGGCTCGCGTGAGAGTCTGCAGGCAGCCATTCAGGCAGGTGCCGATAGCATCTACTTCGGTGTGGAGCAGCTGAACATGCGCTCACACTCTGCCAACCATTTCACTATTGAGGACTTGCACGAGATTGCAGCCATCTGCACCGAGCATGGCATGAAGAGCTACCTCACCGTCAACACCATCATCTACGACGAAGATGTGGAGCTGATGCACCAGATTATCGACGCTGCCAAGGAAGCGAACATCTCAGCGGTGATAGCTTCCGACGTTGCCGTAATGACCTACTGTCGTGAGGTGGGCGTGGAGGTACATCTCTCTACGCAGCTCAATATCAGCAACGCCGAAGCTCTGAAGTTCTACGCTCAGTTTGCCGACGTTGTGGTCTTAGCACGCGAGCTGAACATGGATCAGGTGGCATACATCTACGAGCAGATAGAGAAACAGCACATCTGCGGCCCGAAGGGCGAGCTGGTACGCATAGAGATGTTCTGCCACGGCGCGTTGTGCATGGCAGTGAGCGGCAAGTGCTACATGAGTCTTGCCAACACCGGACGCTCAGCCAACCGCGGCGAGTGTATGCAGATATGCCGTCGTTCGTACACCGTCACCGACAACGAGACGGGCAACCAGCTCGAGATAGACAACAAGTATATTATGTCGCCGAAGGACCTCAAGACCATCCGCTTCATCGACCGCATGATGCGCTCCGGCGTGCGTGTGTTCAAGATAGAGGGTCGCGCTCGTGGCGCAGAGTACGTCTACAACGTGGTGCGCTGCTACAAGCAGGCTATTGCGGCTGTGCTCGACGGCACGTTCACCGACGAGAAGAAGGACGAGTGGGACACAACACTCGCTACAGTCTTCAACCGTGGCTTCTGGGACGGCTACTACCAGGGTCAGACCTTGGGCGAGTGGAACAGCAACTACGGCTCGAACGCTACGGAGAAGAAGGTGTACGTGGGTCGTGGTGTGAAGTATTTCTCTAATATCGGTGTGGCTGAATTCACTTGCGAGGCGATGGAGTTCTCGGTTGGCGACAAGCTGCTCATCACCGGTCCGACAACGGGCGTTATGTATGTCGACGTAGATGAGATACGCTACGACTTGAAGCCGGTGGAGACAGCGCACAAGGGACAGCACGTGTCGTTCCGCGTGCCGGCGAAGATTAGACCAAGCGACAAACTGTTCAAGATCGTTCCTGCGCAGGCGCAGTAAACCTCACCATAAAAACAACTATCATGACAATAAACGAAGCACAGGACGAAGTCATTGAACAGTTTCAAGACTTCACCGACTGGATGGACAAATACCAGTTACTCATAGACCTCGGCGGCGATCTTGAACCGCTCGACGACAAGTATAAAAACGAACAAAACCTCATCGACGGCTGTCAAAGTCGCGTGTGGGTGCAGTGCGACATGACCGACGACGGTCGTCTCGTCTTCACCGCCGACAGTGATGCACTCATCGTGAAGGGCATCATCGCTCTGCTCATTCAGGTTATCAGCGGACATACGCCGCGCGAGATTCTCGATGCCGACCTTTACTTCATCGAGCGCATCGGTCTGAAGGACCACCTCTCGCCGACACGCTCCAACGGACTGCTCGCCATGGTGAAACAGATACGTATGTATGCATTGGCATACGAGGCGAAGGCTAATGGGTAATGTTGAATGTTGAGTGTTGAATGTTGAATTATTGCAGTGCAATGCGCTGCAATGAGGAATTATTCAATTTTGAATTATTTGGATAAACAATGAAACAAGTTTTATTTTCAGTGCTTTCACTGGTTGCCGTCGTGTCGATAGCATGTTCGTGCGCATCCTGCAAGAACGCTACTAAGGCAGCCGCCGAGCCCGACACCGTGGCACTCGTCGGTCCGACGTTCCGTGGCGACTCTGCCTACGTGTTTGCTGCAAAGCAGTGCGATTTCGGTCCACGCGTTATGAACTCTGCGGCTCACGACCGCTGTGGCGAATGGATAATGCAGAAGTTCCGCGAGTTCGGTATGAGCGTTGAGGCTCAGGATGCCGAGCTGAAGGGATGGGACGGCACGATGCTGCGCTCGCGCAACATCATAGCGCGCTTCCGCCCCGAGCAGACCACACGCATACTGCTCTGCGCCCACTGGGACAGTCGTCCGTGGGCTGACAACGACCCCGATTCTACCAACTGGCGCCGTCCGGTGCTGGCTGCCAACGACGGAGCGAGCGGTGTGGCTGTTATGCTCGAGGTGGCGCGCGCCATACAGAGCGACACAACGCTGCATATAGGTGTCGACTTCGTGTGCTTCGACGCCGAAGACTGGGGCACACCGCAGTGGGCAGACCAGGCTGACGACGCCGACACATGGGCGCTCGGTGCGCAGTATTGGGCTGAGCACCTGCCCGAAGGCTACGAGGCGCGCTACGGCATACTGCTCGACATGGTGGGCGGACAAGGCACCAAGTTCTACCAGGAGGGCGTGTCGAAGCAGTACGCTTCGGAGATAGTGAACAAGGTGTGGCGCACAGCAGCGCAGATAGGCTACGGCTCGTTCTTCCCGATGAAGGACGGCGCGATGGTCACCGACGACCATGTGCCGGTGAACGAGAAGGCGGGCATCGTCTGCATCGACATCATACCCTGCTTCCCCGACTGTCCGCAGAGCTCGTTCGGTCCGACATGGCACACCGTCAACGACACGATGGACAATATCGACCCCAACGTGATGAAGGCTGTCGGTCAGACGCTTATCCAGGTGCTCTATTCGGAGGAGTAAGGAGTAGTCTGACATATCTCACCACCCTCACCATCTAACACCTCACCACCCTCACCACCTCACCACCCTCACCCCATCACCATCGATATAAAATAATAACAAACAACAATAACAATGTCATTAAAATGTGGTATCGTAGGACTCCCTAACGTGGGCAAGTCCACCCTTTTCAACTGCCTCTCTAACGCTAAGGCGCAGGCAGCCAACTTCCCTTTCTGTACAATCGAGCCTAACGTGGGTGTCATCACCGTTCCCGATGAGCGCCTCACGAAGCTTGCTGAAATAGTTCACCCGGGTCGCATCGTGCCCGCAACTTGCGAGATAGTAGACATCGCCGGACTCGTTAAGGGTGCGTCTAAGGGCGAAGGCTTGGGCAACAAATTCCTCGGCAACATCCGCGAGACCGACGCCATCATCCACGTGCTGCGCTGCTTCGACGACGACAATATCGTGCGCGAGGGTGGTGCTGTGGTAAATCCGGTTGAGGACAAGGAAGTAATCGACACCGAGCTTCAGCTGAAAGACCTCGAAACCGTTGAGTCGCAGCTTCAGAAGCAGTCGAAGATAGCAGCCATCGGCAACAACAAGGACGCTAAGGTAGCTGTGTCTGTACTCGAAGCCTATAAGGAGGTATTGGAGAAAGGACAGAACGCACGCTGCGTGGAGTTCGAGTCGAAGGAGGAGCAGCACTACGCTCACGACCTCTTCCTGCTCACCGCCAAGCCCGTGCTCTACGTGTGCAACGTAGACGAGGCATCAGCAAAGAGTGGCAACAAGTATTCGGAGCAGATTGCGGAGATAGCAAAGAACGAGGGCGCAGAGATGCTCGTCATCGCTGCGAAGACCGAGGAGGACATTGCGTCGCTCGAAACTTACGAGGACAAGCAGATGTTCCTTGAGGAGCTGGGTCTTGAGGAGAGCGGCGTAAACCGTCTTATCAAGAAGGCTTACAACCTGCTTAACCTTCAGACATTCATCACCGCCGGCGAGATGGAGGTGAAGGCGTGGACATACTACAAGGGTTGGAAGGCTCCGCAGTGTGCCGGTGTCATCCACACCGACTTCGAGAAGGGCTTCATCCGTGCCGAGGTCATCAAGTACGACGACTACATGCAGTACGGCTCTGAGGCTGCCGTGCGCGAGGCTGGCAAGCTCTCTATCGAGGGCAAGGAGTATGTAGTGCAGGACGGCGACATCATGCACTTCCGTTTCAATGTCTAATGCTGGCGCATTAGACATTGAGGTTGAGGTGTTGAGATGGTGATGTGTTGACATTACTATACTATAATATATAGCCTATGAATTATTTCTATTTTAAGAAATTGGACGTATATAACTACTCCAAGGAATTGGTGAAGTATATATACTTCTTGTTGAAAAAGTTCCCAAAAGAAGAGGAATACGCTCTCTGCAATCAGTTGCGTAGAGCCGTAATCTCTGTACCTTCAAATATAGCAGAAGGGTTTGGAAGAGCTTCTTCTAAAGAGAAAATCCATTTCATTGACATAGCCTACGGCTCTTTGATGGAGGTAGAGTGTCAGATAGAAATATCCGCCGAATTGGGATACGTTAGCTACGAAGAACAACATGCTGTTAGTAAGCAGGTGGAGGTCATCGCCCGTCTTCTTTATTCTTTGAGATTCTCAATAATAAAGAATGGGGACAGCTCTCAATGTAAACTATAAATCTCACTATCTCACCACCTCACCATCTCAACCTCATTTCTCACCATCTCACCCTCTCACCACCTCAACACAATAAAAAATGGCACATTTTTTATACATCCTTTGGGACCCGAGCAGCACAGCGTTCAAGCTCGGTCCTCTTGAGTTCCACTGGTACTCACTCTGTTGGCTTGCCGGTCTTGCGTTGGCATACCTCTGTGTGCAGCGTCTGTACAAGGAGCAGAAGGTGAAGCCCGAGCTGTTCGACCCGCTCTTCATCTACTGCTTCATCGGCATACTCGCCGGAGCACGCTTGGGACATTGCCTCTTCTACCAGCCCGACTTCTTCCTCTCGTCCTGGAAGCACTTCGTGGAGATATTCCTGCCTATCGACTTCCTGCCGGGCGGCGGATGGCGCTTCACGGGCTATCGCGGACTCGCCTCGCATGGCGGTACGTTAGGTCTTATGCTTGCTTTGTGGCTTTACGTGCGCCGCACGAAGATGAACATCTGGCAGGTGCTCGACAACATAGCCATCGCTACACCGCTCACGGCGTGCTTCATACGCTTGGGCAACCTGATGAACTCGGAGATTATCGGCAAGATAACCGACGTGCCTTGGGCGTTCATCTTCCAGCAGGTAGACCCCATGCCGCGCCACCCTGGACAGCTCTACGAGGCTATAACCTACGCTCTGCTGTTCTTCATCGGCTGGTATTTCTACCGCCGTATGCCGCAGCGCGTGGGCACGGGCTTCTTCTTCGGACTCTGCCTTACGTACATCTTCACCGCACGCTTCTTCATCGAGTACACCAAGGAGGTGCAGGAGGCGTTTGAGGCTTCGCTGCCGCTCGACATGGGACAGCTGCTGAGCATACCGTTCGTGGCTATCGGCGTGGCGTGCATGGTAGGCGGCAAGTGGATGGACCGCTTCCGCGACTTCTGCTCTGCGCCGAAGAAGTAAAAGAAGCAAACATATTACGATAAACAAACATAGTAAAAACCCTTTAACGAAAAACAATATGAAAAAACTACGCTACTTCGCGCTCTCAATGCTCGCAGCACTCTCGCTCGCAGCTTCAGCGCAGACAACAACTCCCAACCCCGTGACGCTTACTCTCGACATTCACGAGTGTTATGTTCACGAGACAATGACAACAACCGACGAGACCGCTTATTATTATGTGTCTTATCTTGAGAAGGAAATCTTTGAAGAGAAGGGCTATAACGACGACGAGACTCTCGCCAGCGAGGACAAGAAATGGTTCGAGGAGATGGCAAAAGGCTATCAGATGGATGTTAAGGATGTTGTACAGTCGTTCGGCTTCAAGGGCGATGCCGCAGAATATCAGGCAGGCTTGTTGCCCGACCGCGAGTACGTAATCTGGTATCACGGCGTTGACAAGGAAGGTAACACCACCACAGAGATTAAGCGTCTGCCGTTCCGCACGAAGCCTGTGCAGACTATCAGCAACCGCATCAAGCTGAAGGCTCAGAAAACAAATGACGGTGGTATCTTTGTCACTTGCGAGCCCGACGACAAGAACCTCTACTACACATTCGGATCTATCGCAAAGTCGAATATGTTCGACGAGTTCACACACGACGAGCTGACCATACGCGACTATATGCAGACCGGCATCAGTAATCAGATATACGACTATCTTGCAAGTGAAGAGTTTGGTGAGTGGTTCAAGAAAAACGCCAATCAGGGCGACTTCTCTCTTAAATTCGACGAGCTTGTAGCGGGTGAGGAGTACTACATTGTGGCTGCTTACGTAGACAATGAGGCGGGCATCTGCTCAGAGATTGCTACCATCGAAATCGACGGTGAGGGCAATCCTACCACCAGCATCAACAACGTGCCGACCAGCACACCTATCGTTGCTGACGGCGTATACACGCTCGACGGCACACGCGTAGGCACAACGCTCTGCGACGTTCAGCGCGGTGCGTACATCGTGAAGTTCAACGGACGCACGCACAAGGTTGTGAAAAAGTAGTTTTTAGGGGGTGCACTTGTCTCAAGTGCACCAACAAAATAAAAACAGTCAGTTCGGTTGGTGCACTTCTTGCTCTGGCAAGCGGCAAAGCCGAGCGGAGACAAGTGCACCCCCTGATTATTAGCGTTTTCTTATCAGTGTCAGTCCGTCGCGCATGGGCAGTATGAGCTGTTCCACGCGCTCGTCGGCAGCCACATAGTCATTGAAATGGCGTATGCCCATGGTTTGTTGGTCGTGGTCGTAGGCGTGGTCGGTGACGTGTCCGTCCCAGAGCGTGTTGTCGGCAAGGATATATCCGCCTGGGCGCAGCAGCGAGAGCACCATCTCGTATGTCTCTACGTATGTGCGCTTGTCGCCGTCGACAAACGCCATGTCGAACGTCACGCCAAGCTCGGGTGCCTTCTCGTTGGCATCGCCGATGATGAAACTTATTTTGTCGGCGTAAGGCGACCCTTCTATCCACGGACGGGTGAAATCCTCCATCTCGTCGTTTATCTCGAACGTATATAGATGTCCGTCGTCGGGCAGTCCCTCGGCAAGGCAGAGAGCACTATATCCCGAGAATGTACCCACTTCGAGCACATTCTTCGGTTGCACCATCTGCACGAGCATCTTCAGCAGTCTGCCCTGCAGATGTCCCGATGCCATGCGTCCGTGTATGGTGTGTATGTTTGTTGCACGATAGAGGCGGTACAGATAGTCGCCCTCCGTTGAGGTGTGTTCGCGTACGTATTTGTCGAGTTCTTCTGTCATTTTTTCGTTGTCTGCTATGATGGTGTGTCAGAACTAATATTTAACTGTAGGAGGCTACGGCATTCCTGCCGTAGCCATTGGCAACTGAAATACAATATTCGCAATGGCTACGGCAGGAATGCCGTAGCCTCCTATTCTTCCTTCATTGGTTCGCGCTCGGCAGTCCAGTCGAGCAGTGCTTCGAGTGCCAGTCGGTATGAGTTCATGCCGAAGCCGCTTATCACGCCGAGGCACGCTGCTGCTATCATCGATTTGTGTCTAAATTCTTCGCGTTTGTGCACGTTGCTGATGTGTACCTCTATGACGGGTGCACTGATGGAGCGTATGCAGTCGAGTAGTGCCACTGAGGTGTGTGTGTATGCTCCGGCGTTGAGGATGATGCCGTCCGACTCGAAGCCTGCGTCCTGCAGCTTGTCGATGAGCACGCCCTCCACGTTGCTCTGATAGTAGTCGATCTCCACGTCGGGATACTGACGGCAGAGCTGGTTGAGATACTGCTCGAACGAGGTGTTGCCGTAGATGCTTGGCTCGCGTGTGCCGAGCATGTTAAGGTTTGGTCCGTTGATGATTGTTATTTTCATAGGAGTTTTGAATTTTGAATTTTCAAATTACCATCCCGATGTCGAACCTCCGCCGCCCGTCGATCCGCCACCGAAGCTTCCGCCACTGATACCACCGCCGAAGCCACCGCCGCGTCGTCCCATGCCTCCGAGCATTGCGCCAGCTATGAAGGCGGCGGCGTTGCCCGAGTCGTCGATGTTCTCGTCGCGTGTGAAGGTGTGCCCGCAGTGGGGGCAGAGGAAAGTGGTGCGTCGCACACGTCGTCCGTTGGAGAGTCGCAGCACCTGTTGTGCCACGCGCTTCACGCCCTTCTTGCGGCATTTCGGACAGCGTTGTGCCTCGCCGACGAGGAATATTGCGAATATTGCTATGCCTATAATTATGAGTAACGCTATGATACCCACCAGCATATCCTCCTCGTCATCGGTCGGTTCGGGCTGCATCGAGCCGTCGAGCACCTGCGCCGCAGCCCTCACGCCGTCAACCATGCCCCCGTCCCAGTCGCCTGCCTTGAAGCGTGGCACCATGCGTTGCATCTGTATGCGCTTCGACATGGCATCGGTCATGGTGCCCTCCAAGCCGTAGCCCACGGTGAAGCGCACCTTACGCTGGTCGGCGACGAAGAGAATGAGCAGTCCGTTGTTGCTTTTCTTCTTGCCGATGCCCCACTGGCGGAATAGTTCATGCGCGAAGTTGAAGATGTCCTCCTCACCGATGCTGGGCAGCATTACCACCGCTGTCTCTATGCCCGTGCTTTCTTCGAGCCGTGCGAGCACAGCGTTGATGGTGTCGCGTGCCGAGCCAGAAAGGATGTGCGACGGGTCGGACACATACTGGCGTGCATCGTTAAGACGCACGTTGGGCACGTCCTGCAGTGTGTATTGCTTCTCCTCGCCAGTCGCAAACGATATTGTTGCGACGAGCAAGAAAAGCATTAAGCCTATCAATCGCTTCATTTTAATATCTCCTTGCTAACCCGTTTTCTTGTCAACTCGTCAACTTATAAAACCTAAAACTCCACCTTTGGAGCCTTCTCTGCTCCTGCCTCAGCCTCGAAGTAGTTGCGCTTCTCGAAGCCGAACATCGAAGCGATGATGTTGCGTGGGAAGCGGCGGAGCGATGTGTTGTACTTCTTCGCTGTGTCGTTGAAGTCCTTACGAGCCACGTTGATGCGGTTCTCTGTACCTTCGAGCTGCGACTGCAGTTCGAGGAAGTTCTGGTTAGCCTTCAGGTCGGGATAGTTCTCGGTGATGGCGAGCAACTTGCCGAGTGCTGTTGTCACGTCGCCCTGCGCCTTCTGATAAGCCGCGAGCTGCTGCGGAGTGCAGTTAGATGGGTCTATCTTCACCTGCGTAGCCTGCGAGCGTGCCGCCATAACCGCCTCAAGAGTTTGACTCTCGTGCTTAGCGTATCCCTTCACGGTGTTCACGAGGTTAGGGATAAGGTCGCTACGACGCTGATACTGCGTCTCTACGTTAGCCCACTGGTTACTTACTTTCTCGTCCATTTCGACAAGTCCGTTATACGATAATATGCCCCAAAGAGCTACTAACACTATCACCACGATGGTGATGATCAATCCTTTGTTCTTCTTCATAATTTATGATGTTGTTAATGTTGTTATGGTGAGGTGTTGAGGTGTTGAGATGTTGAGGTGTTGAGATGTTGTTATGGTGAGGTGTTGATATTTGTAATCAAAACTCAACATTCAAGAACCCTCCCAATTAATAATTAATAATTAAAAATTAATAATTACTCAAATTTGTCCTGCCTCCACCTGCCTTACTATTCGCTCCGTGTATCGGTCGGCACCGTCGGGGTCGTACTTCTTCATCAGCGACGCACCGAATAGTGCGGCGAACGCCTGATAGAATCCTGCGCGTATCGGTCCGAGGAACGCCTGTACGAGTTGATACGACGATGAGTCGCACTCTCTATACACGAGCTTTATGAGCAGTTTGCCTTGCGAGTAGGTCAGTTTCTTCATTCGCGGTGTGTATTCCGCACGTATTCCGCGCTCCACTCGCTTCAGATGCTCCTCCTTCGCCTTCTTGTTGGGCAGCGTCTGTAGGAAGTCGTACGTCTCGATGATGATGTTGTTCACCTCCTTAGCTATCGGCAGTACCTTCTTCACGTTCGCCACCAATCGGTTGTAGGCTTGCCGCTGCTTCTCGTCTTTAAACACCAGTTGCGGATAAATAGCCAGTGGGTTCAGCTCCACGTATTGTATGCTATCGCCCTCATACAATGCCTTACCCACCTTCACCATAGGTACGAAGGCAGGCTGATTGGCAGCGTCACTGCCATCAGTTTCGCCAGCAACGTCTAAGCCTGCCTGCGCCATCAGTGCGAGGTGGCAGAAGATGGCTATGATGAGTATTGATAATCTCTGTTTCATGTCTGACAAAAGTACGCAGAAAAATCCAAATAAATACAAATCTCTCCCACTTTTAAGCTATTTTTCAGTACCTTTGCAACTTATATATATAATAATGTGTAATTTTCACAACAACTGATGACATACAACACTACCTTTTTACGATTGTTTGAGACAATACTCTTTTGCTTTGTGCTCTTCGTGTCGACCGTTTCCCGTGCGCAGGACACCGTTATAGAGTGCGATTCGGCTCTGATTTTACCGCCAGACACCAATGCTGTGGTCTCAGGTTGCGATGCCGACACAATGTTCTCAGTCGCCGAGTACAAAGACCCTACGCACCGAGTGCGCCCGGCGGAGTGGATTGTGCCCAGCGTGGCAGCCGTGGGCGGAGCGTTATGTGTAAAGACAGCGTGGGGCAAGCAGTTTCGCCACTGGGCACAGAAGAATCTCTCGCGACACGGCGAGAAGAAGGTGTGGGCAGACAACTATATGCCATACGTACCCGCAGCAGCGGTTTACGCTTTAGACCTCTGTGGAGTGAAGGCGCAGCACAGTTTTCTTGACCGCACCATTATCCTCGGCATGTCGGCTGTTACGATGGTGGCAGTGACGAAAGGTGCGAAGATGGCGTTCAAGGAGTCGCGCCCCGATGGTAATGGCGAGGATGCGTTCCCGTCCGGACATACCGCCATATCGTTCATGTGTGCCGAGTTTCTGTGGCAGGAGTATCGTGCTTCGAAGCCGTGGATAGGCTACACGGGCTATGCGCTCGCTGCCGGAGTGGCTTATCTGCGTGTGCATAACAACCGCCACTGGGTGAGCGATGTCGTGGCTGGTGCTGCTGTCGGAATGCTCTCTACGAAGTTCGCCTACTGGCTCTACCCGAAACTGTTTAAGGAACACAAGCGTGGCGTGAAGAAGGCGGTGGCTTTCGGTGCTCCGTATTACAACGGCAAGGAGGCAGGATTGAACTTCGCACTCTTGTTTTAGTGAGGTTTTTCTTGCTAATTGTTTGGAGATAACAGAAATTAATGGTAGTTTTGCGTTAGATACTTTAATAAAAAATAATATAAAAATGGCTCAGAAAAAGAACGACGACGGACTAACGCCGATGATGCGACAGTTCTATACGTTCAAAAAAGAACATCCAGACGCATTGTTGCTCTTCCGTTGTGGCGACTTCTACGAGACATACGCCGACGACGCTGTGGAGGCAGCAAAGATTCTCGGCATCACGCTGACACGACGCTCCAACGGTAAGAATCCGAGCTCGGCAGCGTGCGAGATGGCTGGCTTCCCGTATCATGCGCTCGACACCTATCTGCCTAAGCTGATACGTGCCGGTAAGCGTGTGGCTATATGCGACCAGCTGGAGGACCCGAAGCTCACGAAGACACTCGTGAAGCGTGGCATCACGGAGCTGGTTACGCCGGGCGTGGCGATGGACGACACCGTGCTCAACTATAAGGAGAACAACTTTCTGGCAGCGGTGTGCATGGCTAAGACGGCGTGCGGCGTGGCGTTCCTCGACATCTCTACGGGCGAGTTCCTCACGGGTGAGGGCACGTTCGACTACGTAGAGAAACTTCTGAGCAGCATACAACCGAAGGAAGTGCTGTACGACCGACAGCTGAAGCGCGAGTTTGAGGAGCGTTTCGGCTCCAAGTGGTGTGTCTTCGAGCTCGACGACTGGATGCTCACCGAGCAGAGCTCGCGACAGAAACTGCTCTCCCACTTCGGTACCACAACGCTGAAGGGCTTCGGCGTGGACCATCTGCACCTCGGCGTGACGGCGGCAGGAGCCATACTGCAGTATCTGGAGATGACGCAGCACACACAGATAGGACACATCACGTCGCTTGCGCGCATCGATGCCGACCGCTATGTGCGCCTCGACCGCTTCACAATCCATTCGTTGGAGCTACTGCAGTCGATGCAGGACGACGGCGTGTCGCTGCTCTCCGTCATCGACCGCACCTGCACACCGATGGGCGGCAGACTGCTGCGCCGTTGGACGATATTTCCGCTGCGCGACGTGGCGACCATCAACAAGCGTCTCGACGTGGTGGAGACGTTCTTCCGCAAGCCCGACTTCCGTCAGACCGTCGACGAGCATCTGCACCGCATCGGCGACATAGAGCGTATCATTTCGAAAGTGGCTGTGGGCAGAGTGTCGCCCAGAGAGGTGGTGCAACTGAAGTACGCCCTCGGCGCATTGAAGCCGATAAAGGCGGCGTGCCTCACCAACGACAGCGCAGAGATACGTTCTATTGGCGACCAGATAAACCTTTGCGAGGCGCTCTACGAGCGCATCGACCGCGAGTTGCAGCAAGACCCGCCACAGCTTGTGGCTAAAGGCGGCGTGATTGCTACCGGCTTCTCGCCGGAGCTCGACGAGCTGCGCTCCATCTCGCGCGGCGGACGCGACTATCTGCTGAAAATACAGGAGGAGGAAGCGCAGAAGACCGGCATACAGTCGCTGAAGGTGGGCTACAACAACGTGTTCGGCTACTATCTTGAGGTGCGCAACACGTACAAAGACCAGGTGCCGCAGGAGTGGATACGCAAGCAGACGCTTGCCAACGCCGAACGCTACATAACCGAGGAACTGAAGCAGTACGAGCAGAAGATAATGGGTGCCGACGAGCAGATACTCGTGCTCGAAACCCGACTCTTCACCGAGCTTGTGACGGACATGCAGGAGTATATTCCGCTCATCCAGGCTGATGCCAACATCGTGGCGCGACTCGACTGCCTACTCTCGTTCGCCAAGACTGCCGAGGAGCACCGCTACGTGCGCCCCGTGGTTGAAGACGACAACGTGCTTGAAATACGCGCCGGACGCCACCCCGTCATCGAGACACAGCTACCCGTAGGCGAGGAGTACGTGCCAAACGACATAGAGCTCGACACCGAGCAGCAGCAGATAATGATTATAACGGGTCCGAACATGGCTGGTAAGTCGGCGTTGCTACGCCAGACGGCACTCATCACGCTCATGGCGCAGATGGGCTGCTTCGTGCCTGCCGACTCGGCTCACGTGGGCGTGGTCGACAAAATATTCACACGCGTAGGAGCATCGGACAATATCTCGCTCGGCGAGTCGACGTTCATGGTGGAGATGACCGAAGCGTCTAACATATTAAATAATGTGACACCGCGCTCGCTGGTGCTCTTCGACGAGCTTGGTCGTGGCACATCCACATACGACGGCATATCTATCGCCTGGGCTATCGTGGAGTACCTACACCAGAACCCGAAGGCGCAGGCACGCACGCTCTTCGCCACCCACTACCATGAGCTGAACGAGATGGAGAAGAACTTTCAGCGCATAAAGAACTATAACGTGTCGGTGAAGGAACTGGACGGCAAAGTCATCTTCCTGCGCAAGCTGATGCGTGGCGGATCGGAGCACTCGTTCGGTATACACGTGGCAGAGATAGCCGGTATGCCGCGCTCGGTGGTGAAGCGTGCGGAGAACATACTGAAGCAGCTTGAGGCTGATAATGCGAGCGTAGGAGTAGAGTCAGCCCGCCAGATTGTAAGTCAGCAAAGCACAAATGGCATGCAGCTATCGCTCTTTCAGCTCGACGACCCCGTGCTCTGTCAGATACGCGACGAGATAATAGGTCTTGATATCAACAACCTCACGCCCGTAGAGGCGCTCAACAAACTCTTTGATATCAAGAAGATAGTGACGGGACGAAGCTAAGAAGTTGCGCTACAACCAGCGCATGAGTATATCCCACACGGCTACGATATGGCACACGCTGCCTGCGAGCACGAAGAAGTGGAACACGGTGTGCATAAAGCGGTGCTTGCGCACAGCGTAGAACACGGCACCAGTGATGAAGCACACGCCCTCGGCTATAATCCATATTATGGCTGAGGGGTCAACACAATGCATGAGCGGCTTGAAGGCTACGAGCACGCTCAAGCCCATAGCTACGTAGCATATTGTTTCTAAGTTGCTATGGCCCTTTAACGACGAGAAACTCTTCACGGTGCCGGCAATGGCGGCAGTCCAGATGAAGGCGAAAAGCGTCCAACCCCAGTAGCCATACTCGCGCAGGGCGACGAGCGTGATGGGCGAATACGAGCCGGCGATATGCCAGTAGATAGCAGCGTGGTCCCACTTGCGCAGGCGTTCCTTCCATGGCGACCATGCCGAGAGAGCATGGTACACGGTTGAGGCGATGTAGCTTGAGAGCATACCGAAGAGATAGAGTATCACGCCGGCTGTTGCCCAACCGTTGCGTGCCCAACCGCACCACACGAGCAGTGCGGTGCCTACGAGTATACCGAGGATAATGCCTGCTGCATGTGACCACGAATTCCAGAGTTCTTCCTTATGACTGAAGTAGATTTTCATACACTTTCCTTTTGTTTCCTCGCAAAGTTAGTGCAAATCGAATACAATGCAAAATAAGTTTACTTATTTTTATTGTTGAGATGCAGCCTAACTAATTTAAAGCTAGTGCAAATCGAATACAATACAAGAATTGCAAAGATAAGAATTGCAATTCTAAGTTTACTTATTTTTATTGTTGTCCTTGCATAGTTTCAGCAAGTCGTTCGGATAAATATAGCTATTATGTCGTAGTTTGGAAAAACAGAAGCAGTTGTTTTGTTCAAAAACCCTGACCACCATCTCCGTGCAATACAGTGCTTTCGATGTGGAGTGGTCGAAATTGAAATCGAATGGCACCCTGTTCTTTACCAGCGTCTCCACCGACTGTCGTATAGCGAGGGTGTCCACCGTGCAAGGTGCTTTTCGTGTGTAGATGCAGTACGAGCCATTGTTGCGCAGGTACTCCTCTGGCGTTTCGAGTACGATCTTCTTTTTTACTGTCGACGCATGAGCCAACTTTACGCCCTCGGCATATCTGACGACTATTCCGCAATGAGAAGGTGTGGAGTCTGCCACCTCGAGAGAGAGCGACCCGGACAGGGTCCGTACGGCTACAGACTCCCACGAATCTCCTACGCTGAAGAAGACGTCGCCCGTCTCGAACGTAGATGTGTCGGGTTCAATGTATGCAGGGCGGTTCAGCCAGACGATGCCTATCCATACAATGAGGAACAAAAAGACGAAGGTGCATCCACATCCAATGATGCGGAGGTAACTTCTTTTCTTTTTATCCATTTCGTTAAGCTTTTATTTTGTGAACATTTCGATGCGGCAAACGCTTGCGCCGAGCACGCCAGCAAGGATGTAGAGCCAGCAACCCCAAGCCGGTGAGACACCATTAGGCAGAACCACGGCAAAGAGAAGGCAGAGCACGATGCCTGCTAAGAAGCAGATAATGCAGAGGTTGTCTTTCAACATGCCCGTGAGCTTCGCGCTTATAGGCTTGCCTACTACGACGAGCAATGGGGCTAAGAGGATAAGCAGCGAGAGGAAACGGCTGAATCCGAGTCCGCTACCCTCAAACAGTACTTTCAGTCCGTTGGCTTTTGCTTTGCCGAGAATGTCGATTACTGGGCAGAAGCCGTAGAATATGAGCATGAGTATTGCGAGACCAATTACAAGTGGTTCCTTGTACTGTTTAATCTGTTTTAATAAGTCGTCCATAGTGATTTCGGTTTTATTGTGAAGTATAAGTTTACGAGTTGATAGGCGACGAATGAGCAAGTATTTTCACTTGGTAATCGAAGCGTGATATTACCACGCTACGGCAACGTTGTTTGCGTAGCGTGGCAATATTGTTTGCGTGGCGTGGCAATGTTGTTTGCGTAGCGTGGCAATAACACCAAAGTTTTTGTGTTGTATTATTCTTTCACTTCCAGCTTGTAAGTCTTAGCAGTTTTGCTACCTTCGATGTCCGATTCTCCGAAGCGTACGGGGTCGAACTTTACGGGTGTGTTGGCTTTAATGAATGCCTTGCCGTTGACATCTTCTACATCAACATAGCCTGCCTTTGTTTTGAACACCTCTTTGCCCTCAGCGTCGTAGCCTACGAGGTACACGGGGATGCTTTTTAGTACATAGTTTAATTCGGTTTGTGTGTCGGCTTTAGCAATGGCTGTGCCCTTGATGTTGAACTTCGGTTTAAGATCCGACTTGCTGAAGAATTCTTCAAACTCGAGCGACATGGGTTCGGTAATGTTGAAGTTGCATTCCGCAATCTCAATAGGCTTGCCACTGAGTGCTTTTGCGCTTTCCTCGATTTTCTCCTTCCACTTCGCAGTCATCTTCTCCGACTTCTCGATAAGAGCCTTCTTATCTTCTGCCGTCTTGATGTTCTCCGCTTCTTTCTTGATCTTAGCCTTCTCCTCAACGAATTGAGCGTACTGGTCGGGGATTGCTCCCAACAAGTTGTTCTTAGACGAGCTGCCTCCCGAGCACGAGAACAACAGCGGCATAAACAAGGCAGCAACTGCCATCATTTTTAATATTTTCATAAGTTTTGTGTTAGTTAAATGATTAACGATTGTTTGTTTCGATTGCAAAGTTAAGCACAGAGCAGAATATCTCTGTTCTCAATCTCTCAAAATGTTGTTCACAAAGGGTAAAACGAGTTCGCAAAGCGTAAAAGAATCGTTAACAACTTTCCTAACACATTGTGGTTTAGCTGGTTGCTTCGTTGCGATATTTTGTTGGCGAGGTGCCCATAATCTTGCTAAACACGCGAATAAACGACTGTGAGCTGTTAAATCCCGACTTCTCGGCTATCATCGTGATGTTCTCATTCGAGTGGAGAAGCAGGTTGCAGGCGTATTCTATGCGGTATTTGTTGACATAATCGTAGAATGTACATTCGGCTTCTCGGTTGAAGAATGCGCTGACGTAGGTGCGGTTGGTGCCGGTGGCGGTGGCTATGTCCGACACTTTGAGGTTGGGGTTGAGGAAAATCTGCTCCTTGTCGAACAATGTGCTTATCTGTTTGCCCACCTCCGACATTTCGCTTTCTGCTACCTCCGTATTCTCCAACACATTGTCGCTTGTGCTGTCGGAGAGCTCGTCCAACACCGACTCGTGCTTGTAGGTGTAGTAGGCGATGAACATCCACATCACTAACGTGCTTGTCATATACAATACTTCGATGGCATAGTTCGCTTCCATGCAATCGATAGTCCATATCACGAGGATGAAGAGGAACGAGAAGAAGATGGCGCGTAGCCAGTTGAGGTTGATGTTCTCGGTGTACGAGAAGCGTTGCTTCAGTTGGGCGTGGTATCGCGGAATGGCGAACGCTGCCCATACAGCGTAGCTCACGCCGTACACTGCAGCCTCAAGCACCTCGGCATAGTAGAACACTATGTCCTTCGTTATGGCGAAGAGCGTGAACGGTGCTATGAACAATAGTTCGTGGAGGATGATAGTGCGTCGATTAAGTGTGGCTGGGCTGCACAGCTCGATGAGCACGAACACGTATAGCGGCACAACAATCATGTCGGCTGCGGTTATAACCATCCAGTCGAGTTCGTCGAGTTCGGTCAACGGCTTGATGAAGAAGAGGTCTTTCAGACACTGCAAGCCGATGACGAACATCATCACCGCAACAAGACGCGAGAGTAGCTTCTTGTCCTTGCGGTAGAAGAGCCATGACATCATGAAGTAGAACATGACGCACAGTCCGTAGATGAAATAGATGGCGTATAACATATTGTTCAGGTGTGTTTATGTAGAATGACTCTCAGCCCTTGCGTCCGAAGTCGGCAGGCACTTCGCCCCACTTCTTCGTCTCCCACTTCACCACAGGGTTTTTTATCTGATGCGTGCGCAGCCATGTCTCGGCGCGTGCTATGATATGGTAGAGTTGCTCGGTTTGTGGTGTGCGTTCGAGCTTCGTCTTGCACTGTCGCTTCTGCACCCACAGGATGGCGTTGTGCGAGTCGGAGTAGATGGTCTTGCCCTCTATGCCTTGCTTGTCGAGCAGAGCGAGAGCGTGTACTATGGCGAGAAATTCGCCTATGTTGTTCGTGCCGTGCACGGGTCCGAAGTGGAACACCTGCGCACCCGTCGCGAGGTCGATAGCCTGATACTCCATCGGACCGGGGTTGCCGGAGCAGGCTGCGTCAACAGCCCAAGCGTTCGCCGTCACTTCCATAGGGAGCGGCAGCACGGTGTCGTGACGGTAATCGGGAGGGTTTTGCATTGTCATACCATGAACATGATTATTACTTGCGCTATGATCACTCTGATGAACATGCCGAGCGGATACACCGAAGTGTACGCCACGGCAGCGCGTTCGCCCGGGATGGTGTCGTTGGCGTAGCTCAGTGCCATAGGGTTAGCCATTGCTCCGCAGAGCAGTCCGCAGATGGTGCCGAAGTCAAACTTGCGCGTTTTCAGTGCGATGGCACCCACGATGAGCAGCGGCAGCATGGTGAGCACTAAGCCGATGCCCACCCACATCAAGCCCTCGGGGCGGATGATGGTGCTGAGGAAGTCCTTGCCGGCTACGAGTCCGAGGCAGGCGAGGTAGAGCGACAGACCCATCTTGCGCAGCATCAGCGATGCCGAGCGGGTGGTGTAGGTGATGAGGTGTATGCGTGCGCCGAGCGAGCCGATGATGATACCCATGATGATTGGTCCGCCGGCGATGCCAAGCTTCACCGGTGCGCTCATGCCAGGTATGCTGATTGGTATCATACCGAGTGCCAAGCCTAAGAGCAGTCCGAAGAAGATGGCACCGAGGTTGGGCTCGTTGAGCCCCGTCACGGCGTTGCCTAAGAACGCCTCAGCGTGGTTGATGTCCTCCGGTGTGCCCACGATGGTCACGCGGTCGCCATACTGCAGGTGGAGCGAGTCGGTAGCAAGCAGCTTGATGTCGCCACGCATCACTCGCGACACGTTCACGCCGTAGGTCTCGCGCATGTGCAGCGAGCCGAGCGTTTTGCCGTTCAGACGGCTGCGGGTCATCACTATCACACGGCTCTCCACCGACGAGTCGATGGCGTTCCAGTCAATCTTCTCGCGGTTCAAGTCCTTCTCCACGTGTTCGCCGAAGAGGATGTCCATGGCTGCTACCTCGTCGCGGTTGGTCACCACGAGCACGTTGTCGCCATGTTGCATCACGGTCTGTGCCAACGGCACAATCACCTTGCCGTCGCGCCAGATGCGCGAGATGATGAAGTGGCGGTGGGTCGACTGCGATATCTGTGCTATCGTCTTGCCCGAGATGGCGGGGTTCACGCAGATAAACTGTCCGACGTATGTGCTGTCGTCGGCACTGCTGTTGCACTGCTGCAGGTCTTCTTTGCGCACAAACAACTTGCGCAGCAATATCATGGCGAAGATGACACCCACTACGCCTAACGGATAGGTCACGGCGCAGCCAAACGCCGCACCGCTGCTCGAGATGTGCTGTGTGGCAAGTGCCTGCTGCGCTGCACCGAGTGCTGGTGTGTTCGTCGTCGCTCCGCAGAGTATGCCCACCATGTCGGGGATGCTTATGGGCAGCACGAAGCACAGCGATAGTGCCATCACCGTGCCGAGCAGTATCACGCCCATGCTCCAGCCGTTGAGCGAAGCTCCGTCGTGGCGCATCATGCCGATGAAGTTTGGTCCGACGTGCAGACCCAGGGCGTAGACGAAGATAGAGAGGCCGAAGGTCTCTGCAAAACTCACCATCTGTTCGTCGGCAGTGAAGTGGAGGCTGCCCGCCACGATGCCCATGAAGAACACGAACGCCACGCCGAGCGAGATGCCGCGAATGCGCAACTTGCCCAGTGCCATGCCCACGCTGATAATCAGCGCCAACACCACCAGCGTCTGTACTGCCGAGTGTATGGTGAAAAGACTGTCAATCCATTCCATTGTATCTTTATATCATTTGTTTTAGAGTTTATTAGCTACCTTCAAGGGTGCCTTCAGGGGTGCTTCAGTGGGTGCCTTCAGGGGGTGCACTTGTCTCAAGTGCACCAACGTAGCTCTACTGGTGCACTTCTTGTTCTGTTGGTGCAGTTTAGGGGTGTACTTCTTACTCTGTTGGTGCACTTGAGACAAGTGCACCCCCTAAAGCACCCCCTAATGATTCTTTCTGCAAAGGTACTGCAAACCGCCGACTCCACAAAACAAAAGCAACAAAAAAGGCGCTGCCCCATAGAGGGCAACGCCTTAATATTCATTTATATAAGCTATTCTGTTGCTTTGTAACTATTTCGTCGATTACTTAACGAGCACCTTGCGTGTTGTGCCGTCAGACATCTTCAGGATGTTCACGCCCTTCACAGGAGCCGAAACCTGAACGCCGTTCACAGTGTAGCGAGCCACAACTGTAGCCTCAGTGCCAGTTGTTACGTCCTCGATACCAGTAGAACCAGTGACGCGAGCCTTGCCAGCGTTGATGATCTTGCCTGATGTCTTGTCGAGGAGCATTGCTACAACGTAAATCTGATCGAGCTTGAGAGCCTTCTTCAGACCTGTTTTTGTAGGCATCTTGAGCGTGTACTCAGTGTTTACTATGCCGTTCTCAACAAGTGTAGGTAGGGTTGCCTTGTTTGTTTTGCTAACAAAAGAACTTGCGATGAGTACATCGTTGTATGCTGTTTTGTATGCAGTACCCTTATCCCAATATGGCTGGAGCTCATCAGGCGCTGCTTCTTTTGATTTATAGGTTCCTTGTGCACCTGAGTACTCTTTTGCATAAGCATTTTGTTGCAACCAATTTTCGTCATTTCCGATGACTCCGTTAGCGGTCAGTGCGAATATGATGTCGTAGTCGCCAGACACCAACGACTCTACTGAAGCCGTTGCGTTAACCTTAGTGTCTTCCTCTGCGAATACACCGTTCACCTTCACTTCTGCAATTGGATGGTCTTCAAGTATCTTTGCTACATAAGTAGGTGCATTGAGATATGGGTCTACAGCACTTGTGCTGCGGTTTATCACAGCCTGTGGGGCTGAACCATAGCTAAGTTTTGGCACTTTGTAATTGGTGTTGTACATTGGGTCTGCGCTATCGAAGTAGTGCCATGCAATAGCGATGAACTGATCACCGTATTGTTTTTGCATCATCTCCAAGCCTGCATGACCACGTACGCACCACGGACAATTTGTGCCTGTATTTTCTTCTACTACAGCATACTTCTTAAACTCCTTTGTGCGAGTGATAAGTGTACCAGTTGCAGAGTTTTCTTCGCAAGCGTTATTCTCGCCGTTCACCTTAGTAATAGTTAATGTAGCGGGATACTCACCATTTGTCGATGCTGCTGCGAACGGAATCTTTACTTCGTGTATTACATTTGCACCATAGTCCTTACCGAGGTCGAGGTGCTGCTCTGCGCCTGTTTTGCCATCGATTGTAAGGGTGTAGTCGATGCTTGTGAGCTTTGAGCCTTTGTTGTTTAATTTTACAGTTACATCTTTGGTCGTGCCAAGTGGAACATATGTCTTATTAAAATCGAGAGGCAGTACAGAGTTGGCGGTAGCACCTTCTAAGATGAGCTGGATGGCGAGAGCTTTGTCGCCAGCATTAAGCTGATACCAATCTTCGCCGTGTCCACCACCAGAGGCAGGAACGTTAGCAAATATGAATAATGGGCTTGTGGCGTTGGATTTCGCACCGAAAGGATAGTTGTTGCTCTTCTGTGTATAGTTGTATCCTACTAACAGTCCTTCAATAGATGAGCTAAGCTCTATCTTATTGTCGAACATTACCTCATGCCATTCGCCAGTGTTCTTGGGACCTACTGCAGACGTTACGCTCTTGTTAGAGGTTGCAAGAGTTTTAAGTTCAGAGATTTCGTTGTTATTAAACTTCACATTCTCTATAACTATACCTGTTGATGTTTCACCTTGAGCCAAGTTGAAGCGTACACCAACTATCTTCTTGCCGTAGTAGGGAGTGAGTTCCTTGGCTGTGAATAAAACTCCTATTTTATTGTTACCAGGTACAGTGGTAAGACCTAAGTAATTGTCACAAGTCTCAATATCATCATAGAAACCCACGACACGCTCGTTTTTGGCAACTTTAACTTTTGCAGGAGCCTTGTGTGCACCGAAAGCCTCTGTCTGAACACCGAGCGGGCTCTGTAACTTTTCTACGGTGAGGTTTTGCGCATTAGCAGTCACTGCTAACAGCATCGCAAAAGCAGAAAGCAAGATTTTCTTCATAATGATTTCCCTTTCTGAAAATGTAAAACTTATTTTTTTTATTTGATGTATTTCACGGTCTTGCCGTTAGAGAGCTTCACGATGTTCAAGCCCTTCTGTGGAGCAGAGAGACGTGTGCCGTCGGCAGCATAGCGTGCTACGACTGTAGCGTTTGTGTTGTCTGCAACACCGTTGATAGCTGTTGTACCGTCGTAAACGAACTTCACGGTTACGCTTGAGCAATCGCCAACTTCTTTCCACTCGAACTGTTCGATATCGAATTCATCAAAACCTTTTGATACCTTTTTGCAAGCTACCAATGTGAGTTTAACAGTTGCTTCGCCTTTCAATGCTTTGCCTGCCTTATCTTTGCCCATAACCCATTCTGTAGCCAAATCGTCAAGCTTCTCAACAAAATCGCTGATACTATAGAATGTACCCTTCTCTGAAGCAGTACTGCAGCTGCCAAGAAGGCAGTACTGGATTGTGCCATGGTCAATACTCTCTACTTCTACACGCATCTTAACGCCCAGTTTCTCACCGTTAAGCTCTGGCTTTACTGGCTTTACAAAGAGGCCTGTATTAATCTGAAGTCTTTTGCCTGACTTCTCTACTTCTGTCTTTGTTAATGTAGAACCGTTTGGTACGACGTTACCAGCCTTGTCTGCGAACTCGAACATGCCCTTTGTATCCTGTGCGAACATTGCTACAGTGCAGAAAAGAGCAACAAAAAGTGTAAAGATTTTTTTCATATTATTCAGTTTTTTATTGTTATTTATTGTTAGGGTGTATTGAACGTTACTACTCGGCAGTGTTCTCTGCCAAGACAGCCTTCTTTGTTACCTGCTGAACTCCTGTTTCGTTGTACACAAAGGCTACTACCGAAACCTTTTCGGCGTTCCACTTCTCGGGCAGTGTGTACGTGTACTGCTTCTTAACAATCGCGCCCTCGTCCACGGTCACGTCTTCGCCCCATGTGCCGTTGACAGCTGCGCGGAACACGTGGTTGTGCACATAGTTGTCATTGGTTGTGCCGTCGTCCATTATCTGGAAAGCAACGATGCCGTCCTCAATGAGCCATACCTGCAACTTGCCAGTTGTTGTGCCTTCGATGCTGATAGCTTCAACAGCAGTGGTGAGTTGGCGTGATGTAGCGTCGTAAGTGTTGTTGATGCTGAGTGTGATAGGGGCTTTCTTCGTAATAAGCTTGTTTACATATTGTGCCCACGTGTTGACATTTCCGACTGGTTGCTTTGTTGCACGACTGAAGATAGCCCATGGTTGTCCATGCTTGCTGTCCTTGTCCCAATTGCGGTAGTAATCATTACCCGTTTCGGTAGCGAGTCCATCTTCACCGTCCTCACTGAGTGGACCACTATGTATACCTACTGCGATAACGTTATCCTCTCCGTAAGTTTTAATTATATCGTTGATGATGGTTGTACCATTCGGACAGTTTTTACAATTTTGTCCGGTGAAGTCTTCGATGAGCACTGCGCGTCCTGCTTCAGCCGGCTTCACATAGATGAGTCGGTCGTTGGGATCGACTTCCTGACATGCCACTGTTGCGAAAATGGCGATGGCGCTTGCTGCGCCTAACAATATATTCTTCAGTTTCATAATAGTGGCTTTAGAAGTTATAATTGTAAGATACTGTTACACCCTTGCTTGCTGGTACGTAGCGACATACGCCGCCCGAGCAGTTGTAGCCTGCACGTGTCTTGCCGTAGCCCACTTGCAGACGGTGTGCACCATGAGTGAAGGTGACAGAACCATTGATGTAGTGCTCCTTATGTGTGCCTTTTGACTTATCTTCAGCACCTAAAGACGTGTAGTAGTGTTCGTTGCCGTTATACTGGTCGCTGATAGTGAACATGAAGTGGGGCAAGAACGAGAGCTCTAAGAGTCCGAAACACCAATCGCCTTGATCTTTGTCTGTGTGCAAGTATTGTGCCTCGCCACGCAGGGTGAGCTTCTTATTGATGCGGTATTTAGCTTCTGCAATGTAGATGTCGGAGTGTATTATGCCTCCATGACCCTCTGCAACGGTCTTGTTATAGAACTGGTTCATGTACATAAGGTTGAGCTTGAAGTCTTTCGTGATCTTCTTCTCTAACTGCACATTGATGTCCTGATAATAAAGCTCGTCGCCCTGCTTCCAGAATGGCGAACCGTAGCCGTCTGTTCCTGGTTTGCCGCCGTCGTGTATCTTCTTGTCGATAGAGCGGATGTGCGAGAAGTTGAGCTTCACGCTTGTACCATACTTGCCACCAAGGAATGTCTTGCGCTTAAACTGGTAGCCGAGCTCTGCCTGATATGCCCACTCGCCGTTAGGCTGTGTGCCGTAACTATAGAGCGAAGCCAAGGCATATGTCTGCTGCATGGCGAACGCTGGCAAGTGGTTGATTGTAGATGCTGTGGCAGATGTTTCGGTGCGGCATGAGCGGAAGTTCATGTTGTCCGAACGTTTAGCCTGCAAGAGGATACTCATACCGCTCTGCGAGTAGGACGTAGAGAGCATCGTCACGTAGCCCTTGCGGTAGATGTACGGGAATTTGCCGTCGAACGTAGGGTCTTCAGTCTTCTGTGCATACTCGCCGAGCACGCTGAAGCCTCCCTTTTGGAAGTTGGCACGTACGTCGAAAGCGTTGGTGTTCTCAACGAAGCGCAACTTATGGATGGCATCGGCAAAAACGTCCTCCTTCTGGTGCTGGTGGTTTACAACCCATGATGCACCGAGCGTGAGGTTTGTGCCCGACTGCTGCATCTTCTGCGACCACTCAGACACGCTGAGCTCGAGGTCGGCACCGCCGATGAGCGACTGTGTGTCCCAGTAGCGACGCTGTGTGCCTACGATCACCTTTGCCTGCACGCCCTTGAACGGGCGCACCATTACGCGGCCACCGAGCAGCGAGTTGTCGATGCCGAGCGAACGCTCCTCGTATGTGCGGAGGATGAAGCCCGAGCCGAACTGCTCGTAGAAGTTGCCGAGTGTGAGTTCGGCGTTCTTCAGTTTGCCCTTGATGTAATAAAACGGCACACCCCAGCCTTTGAAGTCCTTGTCAAAGCCTGGGAGCGGATGGTCGAGATATTCAAGACGCACACCGGCGTCTACATACTTGGAGAGGGCGTGAACCTCGGCGTAGGTGTTGTTGAGCACTTTATCGTCATAGGTTCCCGTACCAATCTTGTTGTCTTCCTGCGGAACGAGGAAGTCGGTCTGCAAGCTACCCGTAATCTGTACGTCGTAGTCCTTAGTAACCTTTATTGTTTGTGCGTTCGCTGTGGCTGCCGACAGAGTGAGGGCAGCGAGAGCGAGCGTAAGCTTTTTGTTCATATTAATGTTGTTAGGGTTGTCGGTGAGAGTGATAACTGCGAACTCGTCAACATGTCAACATATCAACATGTCAACTCGTTTACTTGTTCACAAGCTTGCGTACTTCCTCGATGAGTTCTTCCTCAGCACCCTCGGTATAGCCGTTGTGCTTAGACACAATCTTGCCGTTGCCGTCGCATACGATTACGTAAGGGATGGTCTGAATGCCGAGTGCGCGCTTGAAGTCGCTATTCGGGTCGAGGAGCACCTCGTACTGCCAGCCGTGGTTGTCAACGAGTGGCTTCACCTTGTTAATATTCTGAGCCTGGTCGATAGATACGGCTATAACCTTCACGCCAGTCTCCTCCTGCCACTCCTCATACACCTCGCTGATGGCTGTGAGCTCGCGGTTGCAAGGCTTGCACCATGTAGCAAAGAAGTCGATGATGAACGGCTTGCCGTTGTTTGAGAGTGTGTCGGTAGATACTGACTTGCCGTCGATGCTCTTAAGCATCACTTTCGGCAGCTGTGCGCTTGCTGTGGTAACGATACCAAGCAAAAGCAATGTTGCAAGTAATAATTTCTTCATAGTCGTAAGTATTTTGTTGCAAAATTAAATAAAAACCCTTTTGCATGTGCATTACAAGGGTTAATTTTGTATAAAAGTGGCATTTTGAAACACAAACACCTTTTTGTTTTTCTACTTGTTTATGAGTTTATATGTGGTGCTCTTGCCGTTTGTTAGTTTTATATTTACCACTACCGCTTGCGTGTTGGTAGTAAATACAGGTATGTATGCTTCGCGTTTTCCACTGAGCTGCTGACTAAATATGTTGCGTCCGTTGATGGTACTGATATGTATGGTGTTGATACCTATGTCGGAGCGTGCGATGAGAGCACCGTTCTCCAGGGTGAGCACTACTGCCTTATTGCTATTGTCAGCTATGGTGTGAACGTCGGTTATAACGGGTTTGCCCGTACTTTCGTCGGCATCTTCTATAGCTTCGTAGATGGCTGGTGTTGTGTTGCCCGTCCATGCTATCTGTAGAGCTACCGGCTTTGTATTGGCATCGAAGCTGAATGTCACTACACCGTTTTTGCTTTCAGGAGTAATGGGCTTCCATGTGTTGCCGTTCTGTGTGAGCGAGTAGGTTGCGTTTTGCATCGTTGTGTCGTCGCAGAAGAGTGTGAGGCTCTTGGCTTTTGCCACGTTGAGGAAGCGATACACGAACTTGCTGCCGTCGGCGGTTGTAGGGAGGTTGGTGCTGGTGAAGGTGGTGGCGTCGGCATCGGTTGCTGCCTCTACATTATTGCCTTCAGCGTCGCTCATTGGTGTGAGTACCGGTGCAGGTAGTCCGTTGATTTCTATCTCGTGCAGGCGCATCCACTTGGGTTGTCCCCAAATGGCTGTAATCTTCAGGCGTACGTATTTTGCTTCTATTTTTATCGGGTTGAAGTTGTGGTCGGTGGGTACAAAGTCGAGTGCCATCACGTCGGTGCCTGCCTCTGGCTCTGTAGCCACATAGAAGTTCTGCTGTAGCGACATGTCGTACTCACGTGTTTGAGTTCCCTTGACGGTGAGGTCGGTCCAGTTGTGGTTGTCTGTCGACACACTGAGGAGTGCTGTCTTGGGATAATCGCCGTTGGTGGTGCCCATGCAGATGCGTACGTTCTCTATAGTTGTTGGTTCGTAGAGTTCGAGTGTATAGGTGTCACCTACCACCATGTCGCGGTTCAGGCAGGTATAGGTGGTGTAATCGCCGTCGGTCATCAGTTGTGCCGTGTGGTTGTTCCAATAGTTGTAGGCTGGTGGAGTTATGCTTCTCACTTCCTCTGGCGTATTGTTGTAGACGAAGAGTTGTACGGATGCTGCGTCGAGCGTCAGGTTTTTCTGTTTGTTGCTCACGTTGAGCACCACTATGTAGTGTACGTACTCGTCGGTTGTAACGTTATTTGTCTCCATCTCATTCCATGTCTTGCCGTCGGTGCTATACATGAACTTATAGTCGGTATCGGCGAAGAGTTTAGAGGCAATGGTTATCTGTTTGAGCTGCACGGGCTGGGCAAGTGCTATACCGGCGTAGCCGCCTTCGGGGAGCGTAGCTGATCCCTTTAGTGATATACACTCGTCGCTCTGGCTCAGGTTGAGTTGTGTGCTCTCGGCGTTGGTCAGAACGGTGTTCTTATTGGTTGTGGTAGGGAAGAGTTGATTGGATATGTGCTTGCTGAGGTAAGTGGTAACAAAGGGTGTGAGGTATCGCCATGAGGCGTGAGTGAGTCGCTGGTCGGTGCTGATTCCGTCGCTACCAAAACCCGACATGTGGTTTGTCATGTAGTCGGGCGACGAGGTGAGCGTGTTTGCAAGTTTCACGCTGGGCAGGTAATCGGCCCATGCCTCTATGATGTTGTCGGCTTTCTGCGATGCTATGAAGCCCTTTGTGGCAGCTGCCATGGCGCGCAGACGCAGTACCCATGGGCGTATGTCGACGTAGAGCAGACTGTCGCTCGTCACTTTCGAGTGCTCCATAGTGGTGAGCACGTCGCAGTTGTCCACAATCTGTGTCATCAGCGCAGTCAGTTGGTCGTTCTTCGGGTCGCGCTTATATGCTTCTATCGCTGTGTTGAGTGCCGTTGGGTCGTTCTTGCTCAGATATGGAGCGAGGAAGCGATAGGCATTCTGTAGTTCGGTACGACCTGGAAAGAGGGCTCTGAACGATGCTTCCCATGAAGCGTTGTTGTCGAAACCGCGGTTGTTCCAACTGTAGTCGCCTGCCGAGAACACAGCGGTACGTGCTGCTGATCCCTGCTCCATAGGGTTGCAGAGGATGCCCTGATTGCTTGCTGTTAGCTCGGTTTCCAGGCGTGCGTTGTTGTCTACGTTCGGCATGTCGAAGAAGTTGGAGCGCATATCGAGCGGGTATATCTCGCTTGGTCCGCTGCCGTTGTCGTTGCACGGGTAGTTCCACCACCAAATGACGTTACGTCCGAACTGATACTGTACAGTATTCAGATCGTAGTTGTTGGGCACCGACCATACGCCGCCACCAGTGTAATAGATGGTGACATCCTTCGGGATGCTGGAGAGTGCTTTGAAGAACTGATTGAACTGCCATTGTGATGCAGCGTAGTTGCGACAGTAGATTTGTGGCGTGAAGCGCAGTGGTTTTACGATGTCGGTAGGGCTGGTGCTATTGGTGTTCCATCGGCTCTCTATGCTGCGCTGTATGTCAGTGATGCGTGAGGCGGTGAGGTTCATGTCGTTCTGATTCTCGGGTCTGTTCACGTCGTCGGCAAAGACTGCAAACTGGCGGAAACCTAAGGTATGCATCTTCGCGAACTTACCCATTATCTTCTCTACTACACCGTTGTCGTTGAGCAAGTCGTCGCCTGGGTGTATAGCCCACACCACGCTCACCTTGGTTTGGTGTGCCACGTCGGTGAATTCGCGCAAATCCTGCTGTGTCACGAAGCCCGACTTGCGTTGTGCTTCTGTTAGCTCTGTAGGATATGCCTCTGTCCATTTGCCCGAGTGGTATATGTCGCTCTTTGGTCCGTATACGTAGCAGTTCATCTTGTTGCGCATCATAAAGCGCAGTAAATCCTTGCGCACCTCGCTGGAGTAGGGTTTTCCATAAAAACCTTCGATGATGCCACGCTCCTTAAGGTCGGCGTAGTCGCTGATAGTGACGGTGGGCATCTGCTTTGTTTCGGCATCGAGCATCTGTTCGAGCGAGGCGAGACCCATGAATGTGGCATCGGTATTCTCGCCGATGATGATGAGCTGAGCTACTCCGTCGTGTGCATTGGTGAGCGAGAGCACGTGGCGGTCGAACTTGCCGCTCTTGGTGAGTACGCTGAGGTTGAGTTGGAGCTTTGTAGCAGCCGCTTTTGTCAAGCCGTTGCCTGAAGCTACGCCGAGGTATATGTTCGAGAGAGTGTTCGATTCGGTGGTTGAGATGGTAGATGTGAAGCCATGCTCTGCGAGAATGGTCTGAGCACGCTGACGTGTGTATGTGTCAATTGCATCGTCGCATACTATATTTACGTTCTTTGTGAATGCTACCTTGCTGCCCTTGCCCGCAGTCTGTGTGTGCGGAATGGGATAAATGGTGTATTGTGCGCTCGCAGTGAATGGGAAGAATAAGGTGGCGAGGGCAAGAAGTTGGGTCTTAAATCGGTTCATAGTTGTTAGGTGTATAGGGGTAAATAGTTTGGTGCAGTTGAGATAACTGCACCAAACTTTATTGTTAAGTATCTCCGAACGCTGCCGCTTCGGCGGCTGCGATTATTTCCTCTCGAGTCTGTTCCTTAGCCGAGATATGGCTGAGGTCGAAGTCTTCGTCGGAGAGGTTGAGGTCGGCTGAAGTCAGTTTTGAAGAAACGGGCTCTACGGATTTTGTAGTCTCTGTTTTCGTGGCTGTAGCTGCTTCGGTTGCTTCGTCTTTGCGGTACATCGGTGAGCGGCGGTTGCGCTTAGCCTTGGGATTATTAGAGTCATTAGAATCTCTAGAATCTCTAGAATCACTAGAGCTTCTAGAATCACTAGAATTTCTAGAACTGATAGAACCTCTATAATCACTATCTGAATTAGAACCATTTGAAGCACCAGAGCCTTCAGTCTCTACCTCCATTCCTGAGCTTACTATGATAAAATCGTCTGGTTGTTCTGTCGACGGTACGTTCTCCACTGGTTCCTCCTCCATCTTTGTGCGATTGGTCTTAGCAGCGAACACTTGGTCGATGAACTGCGGTTCGCGGCGGAGCTTCTCCAGGGTTAGCTTCGAGGCGAGCTGCTGGCTTTCCTTCTTACTATATCCCTTGCCGTCGCAGCCTTCCACGCCTTCGAGCATCACACGATAGATGAACACGGGTGAACCTGTCTTATCTTTCTCCTCCAGAATCGACTTGAAGTCGATGCGCACACGGTTCTTCTGACTCCATTCGATGAGCTTGCTCTTGAAGTTCACTTCCTTATAAGCAACCTTGTCGATGTTTATCATTTGTGTCAGTATTCGTTTGCGCATGAACTTCATGCAGGCATCATAGCCGCGGTCGAGATATATGGCTCCTACGAGAGCCTCGAAAGCGTTGCCGCCCATGTATGAGTTGTGCGATTGTGAGCGTCCGCTTGAGAGGATGAGTTGGTTGATGCCCATCTCCTGTGCCAGTCGGTTGAGTGTGTCGCGCTGTACGAGTTTTGAGCGAGTGTTGGTGAGGAAGCCCTCGCGTTTGCCAGGGAAGTGGCGGTAGACAATGTCGCCAACGGTGGCGTCGAGCACGGCATCGCCGAGAAACTCCAGTCGCTCGTTGTTCACGGGCTTGCCCTTCGCATTGCGCTTGTACATGCTCTTGTGCATCAGCGCGAGTTTGTAATAGCCAATGTCGTGTGGGTAGAAGCCTATGATTTTGCGTAAAGACAAATAAAGCTCCTTGTCCTTGCGGAAAGGGAGCTTCATTCTGTCGATGAGATTACTCAGCATATTTCTTGAATATTACACATGCGTTGTGTCCACCGAAACCGAACGTGTTGCTCAGTGCTGCACGTACCTCGCGCTTCTCAGCCTTGTTGAACGTGTAGTTGAGTGTATAGTCGATTTCTGGGTCCTCGTCGCCTTCAACGTGGTTGATAGTTGGCGGGATGATGTCGTTCTTCACTGCGAGCACTGATGCGAGTGCCTCGACAGCTCCGGCAGCACCGAGGAGGTGACCAGTCATTGATTTTGTTGAACTGATGTTGAGCTTGTAAGCTGCTTCGCCGAACACCTGCTTGATTGCCTTTGCCTCAGAGATGTCGCCTACAGGTGTTGATGTACCGTGTACGTTGATGTAGTCGATATCCTCTGGCTTCATGCCTGCGTCCTCGAGTGCGTTCTGCATAACGAGGCAAGCACCGAGTCCTTCTGGGTGTGATGCTGTGATGTGGTGTGCGTCGGCAGACATGCCTTCGCCAACCATCTCGGCGTATATCTTCGCTCCGCGTGCCTTAGCGTGCTCCAGCTCCTCGAGGATGAGGCAGCCAGCACCTTCGCCCATGATGAAGCCGTCGCGTGATGCGCTGAACGGACGTGAAGCGTGCTCTGGGTCGTCGTTGCGTGTAGAGAGGGCGTGCATTGCGTTGAAGCCACCTACGCCGCTTGGTGTGATGGCAGCCTCTGCACCACCGCTTACGATTACGTTTGCCTTACCCAAGCGGATGAGGTTGAATGCGTCGGCGAGTGCGTTTGTAGAAGATGCGCAAGCCGATGTTGTGGCAAAGTTGGGGCCGTGAAGACCGTACATAATAGAGATGTGTCCGGCTGCGATGTCGGCAATCATCTTCGGAATGAAGAAGGGATTGAATTTCGGACCGAGCTCCTGGTGTGTTGCCCAGTAGCCCACCTCTTCCTCGAAGGTCTTGATACCACCGATGCCTACGCCGTAGATTACGCCGATGCGGTTCTTATCTTCTTCGTCGAGATTTAAACCGCTGTCCTGCATTGCCTGCATAGCTGCGATGATAGCGAGCTGTGCGTAGCGGTCCATCTTGCGTGCTTCCTTGCGGTCGATGTAGTCGTTGACCTTAAGGTTTTTCACTTCGCAAGCGAATTGTGTCTTGAACGAAGAAGCGTCAAACAATGTAATAGGTGCTGCGCCACTTACGCCGTTGAGCATGTTGTTCCATGTTTCTTCTGGATTATTGCCAATCGGAGTTACTGCGCCAAGACCTGTTACTACTACTCTTTTTAATTCCATGTAACTGAAAAATGTCAAAAAAAATGGTTTATGGTTTATGGCGCGCAATGGAATTATAACAAAGAATGTTTGTTATGGTTGTGCATACCATAAACTATAAACCATCGGTTTATTTATTTTGCGTTCTCGATGTAAGCGATAGCGTCGCCAACTGTAGAGATTTTCTCTGCCTGATCGTCAGGGATGTTTACGCCAAACTCCTTCTCGAACTCCATGATGAGCTCAACTGTGTCGAGAGAGTCTGCACCGAGGTCGTTTGTGAAGCTTGCTTCTGGCTTAACGTCTGCCTCATCTACACCGAGTTTGTCAACGATAATAGCCTTTACTTTTGATTCGATTTCTGACATAATTTTTAATTTTTAAAATGTTTATAATATTGATTTCTATTTAATGCGGATGCAAAGGAACAACTTTTTTATTAAATAGACAAATATTTTACCATAAAAAGGCGATTTGGCTGCACACATGCCCTATGGTTGTGCAAGTTTTTGGGGTGGTTAGGGGCGGTTGGGGTGTGTTTAAGCCGTTCTAAGCCCCTTTAAGCCAATTAAGCCTTTCTAAACCTTTGCTTAATTGCTAACCGAGAGCACTCCCAAGGGTCCGGTGGTACTTCCGCGATAGCGCAGGAGCTTCTTTCCGTTTGAGGTGATGCCACGGTTGTTGAGGTCGTATTGGCGCTTACAGGTGGGGCAGGTGGCAAAGCCGCGAGTGTCCATTGTTAAGCGGTGGCTCATGGTTTGCGTCTCGTAGTAGCAGTTGGGGCACTGACTGTCGTATATGTATAGCGTGGCGGGTGAGCTAAGATTGCTGAAGCCCACAATGATGCCGCTTTTGTTGTATAGCCCGAGGGTGAAGGTGCGGCGTGCGTCCTCGCCTGCAGGCTCTTGTCTGCTGCTCTGTCTTTGGTTGTTGGCGAAGTAGATGAAGCGTCTGCCGCTCTCTGTACCCTCATAGATGTTGCAGAACACACCTGGCGACATGGGGTTGAGCGCACTTTGCAGCGTGGCATCTTGATACACCCCATTGTTGAAAAAGAAGGTGCAGCGTTCCGAGGCGTACTCGAAGTCGGCATCGGTGCAAGCAGCGAAGATTAATGCGCACAACGCAATAGCTATTCTTGTTATCCTATACATATTTATATATTGTTACTTGGGATGTCTTTAGGGGTCTTTAAGGGGGTGCACTTGTCTCAAGTGCACCAACGTAGAAGAGGTGTGTCAACGTAGAAGCGGTGTACAAACGTAGAAGCGGTGTGCCAACGTTGCTCTGTTGGTGCACTTGAGACAAGTGCACCCACTGGAAATCTTTAGATCTTTCCGCCGTAGCACAGGTCGCCTGCGTCGCCGAAGCCTGGCACGATATATTTGTGCTCGTTCAGTCCGTTGTCGATAGCTCCGCACCAGATGGTGGTGTCCTCAGGGAATGTCTTACGGATATGTTCGATGCCCTCTGGCGAAGCCATGACGCACACTACGTGCACCTTTTTCGGTGTGCCCTTGGTGAGCAGAGCCTTATAGCCCATCTCCATTGAACCGCCGGTGGCGAGCATTGGGTCGACGATGAGCAGTGTGGCATTGTTCAGGTCGGGTGTAGCGAGATACTCCACGTGTATGCCCACCTTTGTGTGTTCCTTGTCCTCGTACTCGCGGTATGCGCTCACGAAGGCGTTACCAGCGTGGTCGAAGATATTGAGGAAACCCTGATGGAATGGCAGACCAGCGCGGAAGATAGTGCCGAGCACGAGTTTGTCGGTAGGCACGTTCACCTTTGCTGTGCCGAGCGGAGTCTGCACGTCGCGTGTCTCATAGTTGAGAGTCTTGCTGAGTTCGTAAGCGATGAGCTCGCCTACGCGCATTATATTATTGCGGAACAGGAGGCGGTTTGACTGATAGTCTTTGTCGCGCATTTCCGCCATGTACTTGTTGATGATAGAGTTTTGCTTGCTAAAGTCGATTATTTCCATATTGTTTAAGTTTAAACTGAGCAAAGTTACAATTATTAACTGAAATTTTGCATATGTAGGAAGTTAAAGAATTTAAAGTGCCAATGAATTGCGTTTTGTACTGAGTTCTACTTCTTTCTCCTACGCACGAATTGCTCGCACTCGGCGAGTATCTTCACGCGTGCCACCTTCATCACTACGTAGTAAAGAGCTACGGCGAGCACGAAGCGTGTCAACAACAGCAGCCAGAGGTTTTCGATGGGCTGTGTGGCGTAGTGTGTGGCGGTCATCACGGCAGTGGCTGTGAGTGCGAACGGCATAACGTCGCAGAAGAACATGCGGAAGCCGTAGCCTGTGAGACGGCGCACAAAGAAGAGCCACACGCCAAGCCACAGCACGTTGAGTATGGTGTACGCCTGCACCATGCGCACGATACCTTGTTGCCAGATGAGTATCATCGTCGCAATTTGCACTACGCCGAGCGAGAACGTACACCAGAAGAAGGTGCCCGATTTGCCTTTCGAGATAATCATGTTAGAGAACAGTGTAGCGATGGGCATTGTGGCACCAGCTATGCATAGTATCTGTATCAGTTCTGCCGATGCGAGCCACTTCTCGCCGATGGCTATCACGATGAACTCCTTCGCCACCAGTCCGAAGCCTAATAACAACGGGAAGGCTATGAACGCCGTGAAGCGCATCATCTTACGAAACACATCGGTCTGTCTGCCCGGCTCGTTGCCCAGGCTTACGAGCACCGGTTGCGCTACCTGCGCCACCATGCTCTGCACCAGCGAGTAGCACTTCGTGTTCCATTGGTACGCCTGGTTGTAGTTGCCTGTGTCGCGTGGTGAGAAGTAGTGGCCTAAGAGTATGTTCAGCACGTTGTTGTTCACGTGTGTCATTATCGTTGTGGCGAGAATTTTGCACGAGAAGCGGAACATCCGTCGCACTGGAGCAAACGAGATGCCGTGTATGGTGGGTCGCCAGGGCGAGAAGTGCCACTGGAAGAAGGTGTTTATCGACACATACACCAGTCCCTGCGTGGCGAGCGACCAGTAGGCTGCGCCTGCGAACGCCATGCCCACGCCCACGAGGCTCGATGTGATGACGGCGATGGCACCTGCGGCAGCCTGCTGCTTCGCCTTCAGGTGTTTGAAGAGATAAGCCGACTGTGCTGTGCCTAATGAGGCGATGATGATGCTCAGGAAGGCGTAGCGGCAGAGCGGTACGACGCGTTCCGTGTGGTAGTAGTCGCCGATGAGTGGCGCAGTGAAGAAGAGCAGGGTGTATAATGTAGTGGCAACAACGATGTTGAACCAGAACACCGAGTTGTAATCCTCCGGTCGTGGGTCTTTGAGATTGGTGAGTGCGGTGCGGAAACCGCTGTCTTGCAGTGCGGTGGCTACGAGCGAGAAAATGCTTATCATCGCCATCATGCCATAGTCGGACGGTGCTAACAGGCGTCCCAATACGATGCCGAACGCCAATCCCACCACCTGTTGTACTCCACTATTGAGTCCGCCCCAAAGTAGTCCCTTTGCCGTCTTTTCCTTTAGAGTTTCCATATTCGTTTACTTTCGTCTGCAAAGTTACACATTAGTTGCTGTTTATTACAGCCTGCACGAGTCTTTTACCCATCACGTCGTAATTGCCCGAGCGGTCTACTCCGGCGAAGTCCATCATCACGAGTCCAGTTGTCATGCGTCCTTTTATGCGTTCGGCGAGAAACTTGTTTGTGTCGGCAGCGTTGGCGCGATAGCCCTCACTTGTTGATACGGGTTCTTTGGTGAACTCCGTAGAGGTGTACTTAAAGCCTGATGTGTGGTTGATGAACCACATATTAGGGTACTGCTTCGCCACCTCTTCGCTGTTTGCCACCTTCAGTAGGCGTTCTATCGCCTCCAGCTTCGCCGTCGTGCCGCCCTCCCAGGTCATGTTGTAGAAGTCCTGCACGCAGAGTGTACCCTCCATTGCGTATCCGTGCATGGTAGCAGGCTTCTGCCAGTCGACCTCGGCATCGAAGCGCCACCCCTTGATGTATCCGCCTCGCGGTGTTGGTCGGTATGTGTCGCGACTCAGCACGAGTATTCTGCCACGCAACTGTCCAACGGTGAGGTCTGGTCGAAAGTCGACAATCAGGTCGCTATTCTCCGCCAATGCGTAGTCGACCATCGCCTCCCATGTGCTTCCGTCGCGATTGGCAGAGCGTTCGTGCTGCATGATGATGATGGCAAACTCGGTGGGGTGGGCTTGAAGTGAGTCGCGCAGCACGTTGAACACCCCGTTGAAGGTTTGCTGTGTGGCAAACTCGCCGTGGTAAATCTGTAATGTGCGCTTTGTTTCCTTTGCTTTCTTTGACGACTTGGTGGGCTTTTCCTCGCGCACATCGGGGCGTAGGTCAAATGCGCGCACGCCAACCGCCCACTGCTCACTGATGTTCAGTTCCTGTGTGCGTGCGATGTAGTTGCCTGCTAATGTGTCCTGCGGCAGGAAGCCGTAGCCGGTGCAAGCATCGTGAGTGCCAGGTATGGAGAGACGACACACACGGCGGTCGTCGTCGATGCGTGCGAGCCAGTCGTAAGCGTATGTGGAGGTGAAGGCTGCCACGGAGAGTAGCAGAGAGAGGAAAATCTTGTGCATGATGGTGAGATGTTGTTGTGGTGGGGTGTTGTTATGGTGAGATGTTGTTATGTTGGGGTGTTTTTGCAAATTTACAAAAACATATTTAATAAGTAGGTGTTCTGCGTAATGTTTTTATAATATTCCCAATCTTTTTGGGGCAAAAAAAAAGGACGACACGAATCACTCGCACCGGCCTCTCAAAGAATAATGTTACATTAATAATTTTGAATTATGCAAAAACTGCAATAGTTTCAAAACATAATAAAATAATCTTTACCTTAAAATCTATCAAACTACTAACCTAATGAAAAAACATTGCATTCTCTCGAACACGCTGCAAAGATAATAATTTGTGTACGACCACACAAGGAATTTGAAAGTTTTTTGTTGAAATTAAGAATAATTTGACATAAATCAAGTTGTAATTCTTTTGCAATGGCGTTTTAAACCAGCAACTTGTATTGATGTTTTGCGCAAGATAGGTTTGATTGATAGACTGTAATACTTTTGTTGTAAAAATTATATGGTTACGAAAAAAAAACGTAACTTTGCATTAATTGTAAGCTATAAAACGATAAATATACAAACATTTAAACCACTTAATCATCATTGTCCTATGGAGAAAACATTGATTTTGCTGAAACCGTGTACCGTACAGCGCCGTCTTATTGGCGAAGTGATTAACCGCATAGAGCGCAAGGGCTTGCGCATCGTGGGTCTGAAGATGATGCAGCTCGACGACACTATTCTTAACGAACACTACGCTCACCTCACAGAGCGCCCGTTCTTCCCGTGGCTCGTTAGCTCGATGAAGTCGGCACCAGTGGTGGCTATGTGTGTGGAGGGCAATAGTGCAGTGACAGTGGTGCGCAATATCGTGGGTGCTACCAACGGACGCAAGGCAGCTCCAGGTACAATCCGCGGCGACTACTCTATGAGCGGTCAGGAGAATATCATCCACGCATCCGACTCTATCGAATCTGCGGAAATCGAGATGAAACGCTTCTTCCGCGAGGGTGAAATCTTCGAGTATCCCGATCCGCTGCACGACTTCATGTACGCTCCCGACGGCGACTAAGGCTTATAAACGGAATATAACATAAACATATATTAAGAATGGTAACAATTAACAACTATGACGAGTTTGCCGCATATCTCGGCAAGAACCTCGGTGTGTCTGACTATGTAGAACTCTCGCAGGAGCGTATCAATCTGTTCGCTGACGCTACGCTCGACCATCAGTGGATTCACGTGGACACAGAGCGTGCCGCAGTGGAGAGCCCGTACAAGACGACCATCGCACACGGCTATCTCACCCTCTCTATGCTTCCGTACCTTTGGGAGCAGGTTATCAAGGTGAACAACGTGAAGATGCTCGTGAACTACGGCATGGATAAGATGAAGTTCGGACAGCCCGTGAAGTCGGGCGAGTCGGTGCGCCTCGTTGCCGACCTCTACGCCATCGAGAACCTCCGCGGCATCGCAAGGGTGCAGATAAAGTTCGCTATCGAGATTAAGGACTCGCCGAAGAAGGCACTCACCGGCATAGCTACCTTCCTTTACTATTTCGAGTAAGGATTCTCGCATGGAAGGACTTCCCACGGATTGCACTTCTTGCTGAGTAGAACCTCCCACGGAATCCACAGAATTCACAGAAGCTTCTGGCGGAGAAGAGCCTCCCACAGATTTCACGGATTTTCACAGATGCTGCCAATTTTAGGGGGTGCACTTGTCTCAAGTGCACCAACGTAATAAGATGTATATCAACATTGCTCGGTTGGTGCTAACTTCAGGGGGTGCACTTGTCTCAAGTGCACCAACGTAATAAGATGTATATCAACATTGCTCGGTTGGTGCACTAATTGCTCGGTTGGTGCACTTGAGACAAGTGCACCCCCTTGAAGGCAGCCTAACTTCTGTGTAAATCTGTGAAATCTGTGGGAGAATATACTCAGCAAGCAGTGAAATCTGTGGGAGAAAACCCCAAGCAGTGAAATCTGTGGGAGAAAACAAAGAATAATGATATGACGACATTACAGCAACAGCGAATGCTTCTTGAGATTGAGTACAACCACGAGAAGGAGGAGTTTAGAAAGCAGACCGAGACGATGGGCGTGGAGCGCAAGGTGAGGCGTGGCGATGCCTGGTTCCCCGTCAAGATAGGCAGCTGCTACTACAACTCGCTCAATCAAGCAGTGGTGGAGGTGACGCGCACCACAGACTCGGACATAGAGCATAACTTCGAGCCGGGTCGCCCCGTATGCTTCTTCACCGTGCGACGCGACGAGAAGGAGCGCAAGGAGCGCATACAGTACATGTCGTTCACCGCTACCGTGAGCTACGCCGAGCACGACCGTATCGTGGTGGCGCTGCCCAATAGCGGACGCATCGCCGACCTGCAGCGCAGCGAGCCGATAGGCTTGCAGCTGTTCTTCGACGAGACAAGCTACCGGCTCATGTTCGAAGCCCTCGACCGCGTGATGAACGCCAAGACGGGTCGTCTTGCAGCGTTGCGCGACATCTTCTACACGAGTGCTCCGGCGCAGAAGCTGACGTTCGACGCTATGTCTCTGCCGTGGCTCAACGCCTCGCAGCAACAGGCTGTGAACGAAGTGCTGCGTGCCAAGGACGTGGCAGTGGTGCACGGCCCTCCTGGCACGGGCAAGACAACGACACTCGTGGAGGCTATCTACGAGACGCTACGCAGAGAGAGTCAGGTGCTGGTGTGTGCGCAGAGCAATATGGCTGTCGACTGGATAGCGGAGAAACTTGTCGACCGTGGTGTGAACGTGTTGCGCATTGGCAACCCGACACGTGTCAACGACAAGATGCTCTCGTTCACCTACGAACGCCGCTTCGAAGCACACCCCGACTATCCGCAACTCTGGAGCATACGCAAGGCGATACGCGAGTTGCGTGGCGAACGTCGCCGCTCCGATGCGTGGCATCAGAAGATGGACCGCCTGAAGAGTCGCGCCACGGAGATAGAACTGCGCATACGTGCCTCGCTGTTTGGCGAAGCGCGTGTCATCGCCTGCACACTCACAGGTGCCGCCAACCGCGTTTTGGAAGGCGAGAAGTTCTCGACACTATTTATTGACGAGGCGGCGCAGGCACTCGAAGCAGCCTGCTGGATAGCCATACGCCGCGCCGGTCGCGTCATCTTCGCTGGCGACCACTGTCAGCTGCCGCCCACTGTGAAGAGCATTATGGCGCTGAAAGGCGGACTCGGCATCACACTCATGGAGCGCATCGTGAAGGCGAAGCCCGACGTGGTGACGCTCTTGAAGGTGCAGTATCGCATGAACGAGCAGATAATGCGCTTCTCAAGCGACTGGTTCTACGGCGGCGAGGTGCAGACCGCGCCAGGAATAGAGCGCCGCAGCATACTCGACTACGACCGCCCGATGATGTGGGTGGATACGTCGGAGGCTGAAGGCAAGGAGGAATTCGTGGGCGAGAACTTCGGACGCATCAACCGCACCGAGGCTGAGCTGACGCTGCAGACGCTACAGCAATACTTCGAGAAGATTGGCAAGCAGCGCATCCTCGACGAGCATATCGACGTGGGCATCATATCGCCCTACCGTGCGCAGGTGCAGCTGCTGCATAAAATGATACGGCAGAGCGAGTTCTTCCGCCCGTACCGCCGCGCCATCAGCGTGAACACCGTCGACGGTTTCCAAGGACAGGAGCGCGATATAATCGTCATCTCGCTCGTACGCAACAACGACGGCAAGGAGATCGGTTTCCTGCGCGACCTGCGTCGCATGAATGTAGCCATCACCCGTGCCCGCATGAAGCTCATCATACTTGGATCGGCTGCCACGATGACCGCACATCCGTTCTATAAGAAATTGTACGAATGGATTAGTGGACAAGCGGACGAGTAATAATAAAACATAAAAGTAAGGTGTTTTATTTTCCTGTTTAGAAAAAAATAAATAAATTTGCACGCCTATATTGTGCATATATTATAAGGTGTTAATGTTTCGTGTGCCGACCTGAATGCGAAACCCAATGCCGCTCCCATAGTTAAATGGATAGAACGGAGGTTTCCTAAACCTTTGATCCGGGTTCGATTCCCGGTGGGAGTACCATTTATTCAACAACATTCAGAAATCATTATTTTATGAAGAAATCGATGACGATGATGCTTCTGTTGCTCGTTGCAATGTTCTGCAGCGCACAGATGCAAGACCCGGTTAAGTTCACAGCGCAGCTTAAGACGGGCAACACCGCAGAGGGCGAGATTGTCTTCAGTGGTAAAATTCAGAAGGGATGGCATGTCTATTCCACTAATCTCGGCAGCGATGGTCCTATCGAGGCATCGTTCCATGTAGACAAGAAAGACGGCGTAGAGCTTGTTGGCAAACTCACACCGCGCGGCAAGGAGATATCGGAGATGGATCCGATGTTCGGCATGAAGCTGCGCTACTTCGAGCACTCGGTGCAGTTCGTACAGAAGGTGAAGTTCACCAAACCGACATACTCAATCAAGTGCTACCTCGAGTTTGGCGCATGTAACGAAGAAATGTGTATGCCGCCCACACAGGTGGAACTGCACAAGCAGGGCAAGTCGCCAGCCGTAGACGGCGAGGCTGCTAAGGAAGAGGAGGCAACTGAAGAGGCAGTCGCTATCACCGACACAGCAGCCGTAGCAGCCACAGACAGCGCAGCCGCAGCAGCCCCCGCAGCACTCGATACCGCAGAGGTGAAGAAGCTCTGGACACCAGTCATCGACGAGCTTAACGACTACGACCAGCCCGTAAGCAACTCGCTCTTCTACATCTTCCTCGCAGGTATCGTGGGCGGACTCGTTGCCCTCTTCACACCATGCGTATGGCCTATCATCCCGATGACCGTCAGCTTCTTCCTCAAGCGCAACAAGAGTCGCAAGAAGGCAATCCGTGAGGCTATCATCTACGGTGTGTCTATCGTAGTTATCTACGTCGCACTCGGACTCGTCGTCTCGATGCTCTTCGGCGCGAGTGCGCTCAACGCGCTCTCTACTAACGCCGTCTTCAACATAGCGTTCTGCCTGATGCTCGTAGTGTTTGCCGCTTCGTTCTTCGGAGCATTCGAGATAACACTGCCGTCGTCATGGAGCAACAAGATGGACCAGAAGTCGGAGGAGACAAGCGGCTTGCTCAGCATCTTCCTCATGGCGTTCACACTCTCGCTCGTGAGTTTCTCATGCACCGGTCCTATCATCGGTTTCCTCCTCGTAGCCGTAGCCTCTGAGGGCAGCATCGTGGCACCGACAATCGGTATGCTCGGCTTCGCTATCGCCTTGGCAGTGCCGTTCGCGCTGTTCGCCATGTTCCCGACACTGCTCAAGTCGGCACCTAAGTCGGGCGGTTGGATGAACGTGCTGAAGGTGACACTCGGCTTCGTGGAGCTGGCATTCGCCCTGAAGTTCCTCTCGGTAGCCGACCTCGCTTACGGCTGGCACATCCTCGATCGCGAGACATTCCTCGCCCTCTGGATTGCACTCTTCATGCTGCTCGGTCTCTATCTGCTCGGACTGTTCAACTTCCCGCACGACGACGAGGGACGCCGCACCAACGTGCCGCAGTTCTTCCTCGCACTGGCTTCGCTCGCATTCGCGTTCTATATGATTCCGGGTCTGTGGGGTGCTCCGCTGAAGGCAGTATCAGCCTTCGCACCGCCAATGAACACCCAGGACTTCAATCTCTATAAGAACGAGGTGCACCCACGCTTCACCGACTACGAAGCAGGTATGGCAGCCGCACGCCTTGAGGGCAAACCGGTAATGGTCGACTTCACAGGCTTCGGTTGTGTCAACTGTCGTAAGATGGAGGCTGCGGTATGGACAGATGCCAAGGTGGCTGACCTGCTCAACCAGAAGTACGTGCTCATCTCGCTCTTCGTAGACGATAAGACACCGCTGCCAGAGCAGATTGAGGTGACCGACACCGACGGTTCAAAGCGCACACTGCGCACCGTAGGCGATAAGTGGAGCTACCTCCAGCGCTACAAGTTCGGTTCCAACACCCAGCCGATGTACATTCTCATCGACAACGAGGGCAAGCCGCTCACCGGCAGTCGCTCTTACGACGAGGACATCTCTGAATACATGGACTTCCTCAACGCAGGCTTGGATGCATACGCAAATCGTTAATTAATATAAGTAGTTAGGGGTGCAGTTTATACAACTGCACCCCTTTTTTGTGTTCTTGCTTGAGGGGTGCAGTTGCTTGAGGGGTGCAGTTGCTTAGGGGTACAGTTGTTTAGGAGATGCACTTGTTTAGGGGGTGCAGTTATTTAGGGGGTGCACTTGTCTCAAGTGCACCAACAGAGGTTGATTTATACACTTCTTGGTTGGTGCAGTTCTTGGTTGGTTGGTGCACTTGAGACAAGTGCACCCCCTACAAGTGCATCAACAGAGGTTGATTTATACACTTCTTGGTTGGTGCAGTTCTTGGTTGGTTGGTGCACTTGAGACAAGTGCACCCCCTACAAGTGCATCAACAGAGGTTGATTTATACACTTCTTGGTTGGTGCAGTTCTTGGTTGGTTGGTG